>Ga0070374_10000243_pt1 | contig 20940 bp, 16 predicted proteins | sample LauGreSuBDMM15SN_2_FD_66374 | JGI IMG/M metagenome (GOLD analysis project Ga0070374, IMG submission 66374) | Freshwater lake microbial communities from Lake Michigan, USA - Su13.BD.MM15.SN (version 4) (version 4) | ecosystem: Environmental > Aquatic > Freshwater > Lake | place: Lake Michigan...
ACGTGGTGGCGGTGGCCGCCTACGCGGGGCGCGGGAAACCGGGGACGCCGGGAGCGGGGAACTCTTCCGCAACGTTGCTGTGGTTTCGCAATAACGGACGGGCGGAGTTCACCGCACACGCGCTCGCGACGGAACCGCGCGATCAGATCACGTTAGCGGCGGGAAGTTTTTCCGGCACGGCGCAACCCGAGCTGGTGAGCGGAGGATTTTTTCTGCGCCCCGTCGCGGATGGCACGGGGCGGATCACCCTTTGGCGGCGTTGAACGACGATGAAGTCACGGCGCTCGATTTATTTATTAGCCGGAGCCCTCGCGCTGGGCGCGGGTGCGGGCGGGTGGTGGGCAGAGGCGAGACGGGCGATCGTCCTCGACGGTCTGGCCGGACAAAACGAAAGCCCGGCGGGGCCCGAGGAGCTGCGCCAACGAATCTTGAGCACACGGCAGCGCGCCGCAGGTTGGCGCGGCGGGACGGCGGCGCTCGCGGAGCTGAGCCGGTTGGCTCACGCCAACGGTTTTCCGCGGGAGGCACGGCGGGCCTATGCGGCGCTGGAACGGCTGGAGCCCAAGGAGCCGCGTTGGTCGCACCGCCACGCGGTGTTGTTGGCCGAGGCCGGAGAGAGCGAGGCGGCGTTGGCGAGGTGGGAGCGCGTGCGCGAACTCGCGCCGGACTTTTTGCCGGCGCAGGTGCGGCTGGGTGATTTGCGGTTCAAGACGAACTCGGCCGAGCGCGCGGCGGAGGTGTATCGCCGTGTGTTGCAGCGGGCGCCGGACCAACCGCACGCGGCGCTCGGGCTGGCGCGGATCGACCTCGAAGCGGGGCGCTGGGCCGAGGCGCGCACGCGGCTGGAGCAGATCGTGGCGCAGACGGACTATGCGCTGGGCTACGATCTGATCGTGACGGTCTACGAACATTTCGGCGAGACGGCCCGAGCGGCCGACGTGCGCGCGCGAGGGAAGGCATCGGGCGCTTACCGGGAGATCGCCGACCCGTGGCTGGAGGAATTGATGGAGGGCTGCTACGACAGCTATCGGCTCACGTTGGAGGGCGGTTGGGCGAGTCGGCGCGGCGAGTCGGCGCGGGCGCGGCAGTGGCTCGAGCGGGCGGTGGCGTTGGCCCCCGGCGAAGTCGAACCGCGGTTTCAACTGGCGAGTGTCTTGGCGGCGACGGGCGACGAAACCGGCGCGCGGCGCGAGTGGGAACGCTGCACGGAAATCGCGCCGGAGTTTGCCGATGCTTGGGCGCAAGGGGCAGCGGCCCGGCAGCGCGCGGGCGACGGCCCGGCGGCGATGCGGATGGTGGCGGCGGGCTTGCGGGCGTGCCCGGAGTCGCCGGGGCTTTGGCTGATGCGGGCGCGCCACCTGCGGGAAGCAGGGAATGCCGCTGAGGCGGTGCGGGCCTATGAAACGGCGATCCGTTTTAGGACCAACGAGGCGGATGCGTTTTTAGAGTTGGCCACGACGCTGTTTCGGATGGAGCGCGTGGAAGAAGGACTGAAGCGACTGGAGCAGGGCCTCGCGGCCGAGCCGGAGCACCCGCCGACGCTGGCGTTGCTGGCGTTTCACACGATCACGAGCGGCAATGAAGCCGCCGCGCGCGCGTGGATGGTGCGGGTAGAGCGGCAGCCGCGCGTGGCGCGGGATCAAGCGGAGCGTTTGCGCGCGGCCTTTCGCGAACGGTTTGGTCGCACTGGGCCGTAAACCAAGTCCGACCCTCGGGTTAATGAAAGCGCCTCCACCGATCATTCAGTTTTGACCCAACACGCGGATTGACCCCGCCTAAGCCGGGAAGTCTTTAGGCCGGGGCTTGCTCCGCGTCTTGGGTCACGGCACCGAGTAGAGTTCGACGAGCGCGGTGCCAGTAGTTGCCCCCACTCCACTGACGATCACGGTGTAGGCTCCGGGCGTAAATGACGTGAGGATCGCCGCGTCGCGACTGCCGTTAGGCAAGGCAAACGCCCCGACGGCGCGAGCGGTCGAGGCAATTTCCGCCGCGTTGGCCGCAGTCGACCAATTGTCGTTGATGGCGAGCGTGGTCGACCCGCGATAGAGCGTGATCGTCGGATCGGCGAGCACGTCAGCGACATTGAAATTCTCCAGCGTGGGCCCAACCGCTCGAATGAGCAGTCGCAACGTGCCGGTGCCGCCAATCACGAAGCCCGGGATCAACACGCTCTCTCCCGTGCCGACATAGGCGCGGGTGGCGCCGTTGATCAGCGTGGCCGGCGACGAGGCGGAAGCCTCATAGATTTCGAGCAGCGCGATCCCGCTCCCGCCGTCGGTCGCCGTCACCGGCGCGGTGTAGGCACCGGCCGAAAGCGACGTGAGCAACGCGGCGTCTTTGCCGCCGGCGGTGAGGGCGAACGCTCCGGTGGTGGCCATCGCTTCAGCATCGGCGGCGAGCCAGTTGTCGTTGACCGAAACCGTGACCGCGCCGTTGACTAGGCTGAAACGCGGGTCGGATAACGCGCCGCTCACACCGAAGCTTGCCAGCGAAGGCCCGACCGCACGGATAAGCATCGGCTTTTCGCCCGGGCCACTGAGGACAAAGCCGGAGATCGGTGTTCCAGCGACGCCACCGACCGCGACGCGCGCGGCGAGGCTAATGAGGCGAGCCGGGCCGGTGGCCGGGGGCATGATGGGCGCGGCGAGCGCGAGGTCGCCGTGGGTCAGAGTCTCGTAGAAGATGTTCCAGTCGGATTGCCCCTTGGGCCGCAGCTCCTGCGTGATCGCTTTAAGCGTGTTCGGCAGCGCGATGCCCCGCCGATTTTGGTAGTGGTTGAACCCGACCTCAAACGTATTGAAGCGGCTGGAGGAGGTCACGGGATTCGCACTCGTCCCCTGCATGTCACCGGTCACAAGCTGCGAAGCCATCAGTTCCAAGGCGGCGGTGTAGCGCGCCGTGTTTTCAGTGTAGACATCGACGCCTTGGTGCCAGGCAACTTCGGCGGCGTGCAAGGCCGAGGCCAGGGCGAATTGGGCATGGTGGCCGTTGTCGCGGCAGGTTTCCTGAGTCAGGCCATCGACCCACTGGGTCGGATTGCTCCAAAAAGCGGCGGGATTATTCCCGTCGCCGTTGATGCGCGGAACGCCTCCGTCTGCGACTAGGTAGAAGTAAGCGGGATTTCGTTTTTTCAGCCGCTCGAGTCCCGCGTTAAACAGCGCTTCGTCCTCGTTGAAAACCGCGATGTTCATCATCGCGTCAATTTGCGTGAGATCGACGTTTCCATTCCAATTGCTGGCGGTCGTCAGCTGCGGATAGAACGCCCGCCGAAACATGGCGCGAAGATTTGCGATATCCGCCGGCGCCCACTCCGCATAGCCCAACATGATTTCTGCGGCGGGCGCGAAGAGGGCGCCGATCCAACCCGCCTGGAGTTTGTCCTGATCGTTGCCACCGGTAAAACCCTGGAAACCTGACCAGGCATTGAGCAGGGCGATCGCTTGCTTGGCGTAGGTCTCGTTTCCCGTGTAGGCCCACGCCAGCGCATTGGCATAGGCTTTCCGCGCCTCAGCCTTTGCGGTATTGGCGTCTCCGTTGTTCGAGTTGAGATTCACCAACGCATTGGTCCCACCGGTCGCGAGCCCCTTAAGTTTGTTAAACTGCCCCGTCCATGGCTCAGCCCCGGCGGCAATTCTCGCCTTCACGAAATCCAATTCCGCCTGGGAACTCATCGCCCCGGGATGAACAAACGTCATGGCCGAAAAGGCCACCGTGCACAGCGCGAGAGACAGGAGACCAAGGACGAAGCGCTTCATCGCAACGAACGAGATTTCTTCGACCGGTGCGCTGCGCGCGTGCGGCCGAATCACGGCGCGGGCGTAAGGCGGACGATGCGTTTCTGGAACAGCACGTAGAGAGCGCCGTCGGGTCCGGTGATAACGTGACGGATGCGGCTGAGATCCTCGAAGACGACCTCTTGGGCGACGACTTTGCCGTCGACGATTTCGAGGCGAAGGAGCTGCTCCGCCGCGAGTGACGCGAGGAAGAGCTGGTTCTTCCACTTCGGGAAAAGATCGCCGGTGTAGAAATTGATCCCGCAAGTGGCGATCGATGGCACCCAGTAGGCGATGGGCTGCTCCATGCCCTCCTTCGCGGTGAGCTCAGTCAACGTCGTGCCGTCGTAATTCATCCCATAGGTGATCACCGGCCAGCCGTAGTTCAGACCCTTGCGCACGAAATTGAGCTCGTCGCCACCGCGCGGACCGTGTTCTGAGTTAAAAAGTTCGCCGGTCGCGGGGGAAAAGGCGAGGCCCTGAGGATTGCGGTGACCGTAGCTCCAAATGGAGGGAACGGCTGTGGGGTCGCCGACGAAGGGATTGTCAGTCGGAACGCGACCGTCGTCGTGCAGACGGTGAATCTTCCCGTTGGGGCGGGTAATATCCTGGGCGTGGGCACTCTGGCCGCGATCGCCGATTGAGAAGAAGACATAGCCCTTGCCGTCGAAGGCGATGCGGGAGCCGAAGTGCCAGTCGGCTTTGATGTAGTGCTCGAGCTTAGCCTGGAAAATTGTCTGCTGCTCGGCGAAGACCCCTTCCTTGAGTCTCCCGCGGACAAGGCGAGTCAGCACGGCCGGAGTGCCGTCGGCTTTTACCCGCGGGTCGCTGTAGGAAAGATAAATCCAGCCGTTGGTCGCGTAGTCCGGATGGGGGACGACTTCGAAGAGGCCGCCTTGTCCACCGACGTCGATCATCGGCAATCCGCTGATCGGACGGGCGGCGAGTTTCCCGTTTTCGATCGAATAGAGGAACCCGCGTTTTTCGGTCATGATCGCCTGCGTCGGCGAGAGAAAAGCAAGGGACCACGGTTCCACGACCCCATCGACCCACGTCTCGAGCTTGAAGTCGTGGAGCTGGCTTTTCGCCGTCATCGAAGCGGGGGGCTTGCTGGCCTTGGTCAGATCACGGATCGACTTGGCGCGGGCTTCGCGGAGATAGATCACCATGGCGCGGATTTCCTTTTCCGGAATCGCGGCTCCCCAGCCCGGCATGCCTTTTTCGGGAAACCCGGTGCGGATACTCTTGGCGAGACTCTCGTCGTCGCCGCCATGAAGCCAGGTGTCCTTGAGCAGCGAGGGGCCGGTGCCGCTGCCCTCGAGGTTTTTGCCGTGGCAATTGGCGCAGAGCAACGTGTAGCGATCAGCAACGGTGCCAGTGCGGAAATTTTGGGCGCTGGCGGGGGAGCCGACGAGTGCGACGGCCGCGGCGAGCAGCGAAAACAGACGGCGTCCTGCGGGAGAGAGCCGAACCAAGGCGCCGCGCTCACGACTTGCGCCGCAGACGTGGCCCAATTTCTTATCGAATATAATCATGAGGATGTGCGGGCTGACCGGATGGAGCGAGTAGGGGTGCCCGCTTTCTTTAGCGCTCCAAGTTGAAGCCGAAGGGCCGGCTCCGGGGGCTTTTTTCCGCCCCCGAGCCATCAATCGATCTCAGATTGGCCGTGTTTACAGCTTGGTCGAAATCGACAGAATAAAGCGACGCGGCTGGCCGCGCGAATTATTGGACGGCAGATAGTTTTCGTTGGTCAGGTTTTTCCCGGCCAAGGATATCGTGATCGGGCGGCCGAGCCATTTATAATCATAGCCGGCCAGGATATCGAACAGGGCGTAGGGCTCGTAGAACAGATCGGGGTTCTCCAAGCGGACCTGTTGCTTGCTCTGCCACGTAAAGCCACCGCCGATAAAGGCGCCCTTCAGGCCGCCCTCGGTGAACCGGTATTTGGTCCAAAGGCTGGCGAGGTTCTGGGTCGAGCCTTCCAGCGGTTTGCCTTCCAGGATTCGGAAAGCCGGATTGCTGGTGTAGATCGGGGTCTGGTGGCTATACGCCGCGTAGATTTGCCAGGCATCGAACGGCGAATAAACGGCATCAATTTCAATGCCCTTGCTTTCCTGCTCGCCACTCTGGAAATCCGTGAAGGCCGTATTGCCGTTGGGCAGGAACGCGACCACATTTTGGATGATGTTCGTGTTGCGGACCTGGTAGTATGAGACCGTGCCCGAGAGCTTGCCGTTCTTCAGGCCGGCCTTGAGCCCGACATCCCAGCCCTTGCCCACCGTGGGTTCGGCTGGGGTGGTTGGCGCACCCAAGATGCGCAGGAGCGAATTATTGGGCACAAATGACTGGCTTGACGAAGCAAACGCGGAAATCTCGTCGGTCAGCTTATACAACACGCCCATCTGCGGGGTGTCCTTCTCTCGGTTAAACACCGGGTTTTTGACGCCAGTAATTTTGTTAAACGAGCGGTTCTCTGTTTCGGTGTGGCGGGAGCCAGCCAAGACGGTGAGGCGATCCTTTAAGAAACCCAGCGTGACCCCGGCCCAGTAAGCCTCGATGTCAATGTCGGCCCGGCTGCTGGCCGTTAAGGGCAGGTCAGCGGAACCCCGGGTCCGCTTGGGGGCGTTGCGATCCCAGGTCGCCGGATTGCTCAAGTCCCACGGACGGGGCCAGGTATTCACGGGCGCCTGCCAAGTGGCGCTGTTGCTCCGCACAGTGTCGCTCTGGTAGCCGAGGAGGAAGCGCGCGGAGACGCCGCCAAACTGATAGAGGCCGGTGGCCTCTCCCGTGTAAGTGTGCGTGAACCCGTCTTCTTTGAGTTCACGGGGGCGGCGGCCCATGGCATTCTGTTGCAAGATCACGGGCAAGGTGGACGTGGCGGGGATGTTGCCGGCATTGGTGGTGGCCGTGTTGCCCAGGCTGTAATTGCCGTGCGCGAAGAAATCGACATTCCGGAACAGGTAGGCATAAGCGGACCGGGCACTCCAGTGCTCGCCGAATTTGATCTCGGCATTGATGTTCACATTGTCGAAAACGCTGTTCCGAAAATCGGAGTAATCGGAGGTATTGAAATTCTGCGGGACTGGATAGGAGCGATCAAGATATTGGGCATACTTGTAGCCCGTCGGGGTCGGGAAAGCGATGTTCGGGATCATCATCAGCGGAAGCTCGTCCTTCTGGAAGTGCTCGAAATCGACCGTGATACTGGCGTTAGGCGTGATTCGCCAAGTGGCCGAGGGGGCGAGGTCCCATTGCTTGGCTTCGTAGGCATCGTAATACTCGAAGTCGTTCTGCCAGGAACCGGCCAGGCGGTAGAGCACCTTGGTGTCGGCGATCGGCCCGGTGGTATCGAGCTCGGTGCGCAGGTAGTTGTCGGAGCCAAATTCCTGCCGCAGGGTAGTTTGTTTATACGAAAGCGGCCGTTTGGTGATGATGTTCACCAGGCCGCCCGGGGCCAGCTGGCCGTAAAGGAACGAGGCCGGTCCCTTGACCACCTCGATCCGGGCCACGTTGACGGAGTCGACGATGGGCGGTCCCGCAAAACCGTTGCGCAGCGGATTCGAACCGGTCCCGAAGCCGCGAATGGCATAGTTGCCGGCGTTGCCCGCGGCGAAATCACCGTTGCGGGTCGTGACGCCGGGCGAATAACGGATGACATCAAACAAATCGTGCGGGTTGAGATCGGTGATGAATTCGGACGTGAAGGCCTGCAACGCAAAGGGCAGATCCTTGATCGGTGTATCGATGCGCGAGCCGGAGACCGAATTGGAGGCGCGGTAGCCTTTGTCCTGTGAGGCCGAGACCGTAAAGGGCGTCAGGACGATCGCCTCCCCCGTCGCAGGCTTGGCGGTGGGAGCGGTCTGGGCGGTGGCGGTGCAAACAACGCAGGCGAGCAGCAGAGCTGCGGCGGGAGGGCCGAGCCCATGAGGGGTCGACATGGTGAGGAATGCGGGAGATTTCATGAGAAAACGAAGTGAGGTGGAGGGGGATCGAGCAGGCTGAGTGCTGCAGCTTTCACCGCCCAAGCGCCGGGGGTAAACCGGGAGCTTGGTTTGGCAAAGGCCCGCCGCCGACCGGGCTCGATCGGCGGCGAAACCCAAGCGTAGGATTAGAACTTGAAGACGTTGGACACGCTCCACGTTTCCACCGGCGCAATCCGGAAGCCGGCGGCCTGGCCGTTCGGCTGCGTGGTGACCGGAATGAGACTGTTGTGTTGCGCGACGTTGCGGACGTTGAGTTGCACGCGCCAGTCAATGCCGCGGAAGACATTCTTGCGACTGTAGCCGAGCCAGAGGTCGATGTTGGTCTCGGTCGGACCGCGATACGGATTGCCAATGTCGAAGCTCACTTCACTGGCGGTCTTGCCGGCGAGCGGACTGTAGCCGATCACGACCGTGTCCTGCCAACGCAGGCCGCCACCGATACTCACGCCTTTGAGACGGCCCTCGGTGAAGTCGTAGTTGGAGATAGCGTTGAAGCGCCATTCGCGCAGCTCGGGGACGTTGGTGCCCTCCTGAAGTTTCCGGGAGGTGAACTCGGAGCCGACGTTGCTGTTCCACTGGAAAAGCGCGGTTTCGTTGCCCGCGCCGCCATACCAGATGCGGAGATCGCCGGCGGCCGTGTTCCGGAGCGCGTCTTCGTATTTAGAGACGAAATCGGCGAGCGCGACGCCACCGATGTTCGCCCGGCGGGCGTCGGTCTTGGCCGCGTTGGCGCTGAAGCGCCAGTTGCGGGTGGCTTGGGCCGTGACTTCGATTTCATAGCCCTTCGACAGACTGTCTTCGGTGAGCGTAAACCCGTTCGGGGTGCTCGCCCCCAGGTCGCCGCGGAGTTGGCTGATCGGAGCGACGTTGGGATCGAAGGCGATGCCCCAGGCTTTGTAGAAGCGCGGGTCGATCTTCTTCTGCCAAGCGCGCCATGCGCCGACGGCGGCACGTTCGCGGGCGGCGGCCTGATCTTGGGTTTCGCCGGGGCCGGGGCTGTAGTTATAGCGCCCCTGATCGCCCTGGCCCTGCGTCGCGAGCGTCGAACCACCGAGATCAAATTCGAAGATATTGGCCCAATTGCCGGCCCACGCCTGCGATGTGCCGAGGAACCACGCGCCACCGAGGCCACTACTGCCGGCGTTGCGCGCGGCGGTCTCGTAACGGTTCACGCGGACGGAGAAGCGCCCGTCCTTGGTTTCGATGAGAACGCCCTTGTCCGTGGTTTGGCCTTCCGGGGCGGAGATGGGTGTGGCGTAGAGATCGACGCGGTTCGCGGCGGGCTGGAAGTTCTCCGATTTGCTATAGAAGAAACTGACGTTCACCGGGAGGCGCTCCCCCTTGATGAAACGGTTGAGATGGGCGACGACACTCCACGACTTCGACGTCACCTCGAGGCGATTCTGGGGGAGATCGGGCAGAAGGAAGGTGGACCCGAGGTCGACCTGGCCGAAACCGGGGCTGGAGTTGGAGTTGCGCGAAAACGCCCACGCTTGGGCCACGTCGCGGCGGATGCCGTAGGTGCCGACAACCGCATTATCCCAGAAATGTCCCTGCCAGACGGCGACGCGGGAGAAGACGCGGGAACGCGTGAGGCTGGCGTTCGTCGTGAGCGCGTCGCGATTGCCCTGCTCGGAATCAGTGACGGCGAAGGTGGCGTTACGCCAGCCGACGTAGTTCGCGGGATTTTCGGACTGGGTGGAAACGCGGCGTGCATCGCCGGCAATAAAGTAGGGGTTGTCCCACACGGCCGCCGGATCGACCCCGGGCCGTGCGGCCCACGTCGAGTCGAAGATGCGGATATTCGCGGTCGAAACCGTCGCGACCTCGGTGGCCCGTGGGATGGAAAGACCGCTAGCCGATGTGCGGCCGGCCACCGAGGGCCCGAGATAAACGACCGGGTTCACCGCGAGCAAGTTGTCGGTAAATTTGGTCGAGGCCGGGGCGCCGATGAGCGTGCGGTAGGCCGGATCGAGAATCGCAGCGCGCTGCCAATTGCGGCTGTCGCGTTTCTGGCGATCTTGGCTGTAGAGGCCGGTGAGGGTGTGGCGACCAGCGAGGCGCGTGAGCCAGTTGCGGGTCGAGCCCTCGCGGGAGAAATCGTGCGTACCGAAGACGGTGATACGGCCGGACTCGCGGTCGGTCTTGGCGGAGTTGTTGCCGCCCTGCCAGCTGTCGCTGATGAACGGGCGGCCGACATTGGGATTCTTCGTGCCGTCTTGGAAAGGCTCGCCGTTGAGGCCGGCGTTGGTGCCGTCGGAGTAAACGCTGTTGATGTCGACGTGAATTGCCTGGTTGTCGCCGCTGAGGAGGGCCAGTTGACCGTTTTTGTAGAACTCCTTGTTGTAGGTCGCCTCGAGGCCGATTTTGTCCTTCAGGAAAGTCTGGGCGAGGCTGATGTTGGACGCGCGGAAGTTCTGCCACTCGCGCTTGTTGGAGCCGTCGATGAGATTGTTGTAGAAATCAAAGACGGAGGCGTCGGTGAGATTGTTATTTTTGTAGACACCAAATTCCGCGAAGGGCAGGCGGGCCGCGCGGGCGTAGGCCGCCTGCGTGGCGACGCCTCCCTGCCGGTTGAACGGTAGGCCGCCGATGCCGCCGTCGATCGCGCCGCTGGGGCCGATACCGCGGGTCGTGCGGGACTCGGACACCATGAACGTGGGCGCACCGTTGCCGGAGAAATAAGCGAGCGGGCCGCCGAACGCCTGGGCGAAGTTGCCGACCCACGGATTGTAGGCAGGGTTGGGCCTTCCGGCGTTGGGACCGCCGTTGATGCTGGGGCGCTGTTGGCCGTGGTTCGGGCGACCGGTGTTGTCATCTTGCATCTGATAGGGATTGAACGTTTCGCGGTTGAGGTAGCTGAACGTCCGGGCGGAACCGTCGAGATTGCGGCCCTGATAGGTGCCGGTGGCTAACCACGGCGTGATGCGGTCGATGGGCGGGAGCGAACGCGGGCGGTTGCTGCTGATCGCACCGAATTCGATGTTGCCCTTCAGGATCGTGCGGGCGGAACCCTTTTTCAGGAAGGACGGCTCGTAGCGCATCGCCCCGAAGAGGCGCTTGTCGAGATTGTAGGCTGGGTCCTGCTGGAATTTTTCGTCGTTATAGAGGCCCAAGAACCGAAACGAGAGCTGGTTTTTCAACAGCACGCGGTTCACATCGAGCGAGGTGCGCGCCGTGCCAAAGCTCCCAAAGCGGGCTTCCACCTCATTGGTGTTCTTGAACGTCGCTTGCTTGGTGCCGATGTTGATGATGCCGGCGGGACTGCCTTGGCCGAAGAGGATCGAGTTGGCCCCGCGCTGGAGTTCGACGCGATCGACCGCGTAGCCGTCCCACGGAATGTCGGTGAGGAAAAAATCGCGGGTGTTGTCGGCCGAGGTGAGTCCGCGAACGCGCGTGTTCTGATTGGGATTGGCGAAGCGGCCGGACTCGTTGAGCGAGGCGGAGTCGCCGACACCGGCGAAGTTACCCTGGATGTTACCGACCTCGGTGCCGATGGTGTATTGGAGGAGCGTCTCGTTGCTGGTCGCCCCGATATCCTTCATGAACTGGCTGGTGATGACGGTCACGGCATTGCCGATGTCGCGCAGATCCGTGTTGAGCCGATTGCCCGCGAGCGTCGTCACGGCGCCATAGCCCGTGTCGGAGGACGCCGCGACTTCAAAGGGGGTGAGGACGAGAACCTGTTCGGTCTCGGCGGTTCCCGTGGCGACCTGAGCGGCCGTCGGAGTGGCGGGAGTTTTTTTCGTCGCAGCCGGAGCGGGCGCTTGCTGCGCCCAACCGGAGCTCGCGAAGATCGCGAGCGAAGCGACGAGGGCAGTCGCGGAGGAGCGGTGGAGAATTTTCTTCATGGGTAGTGGGTTGGATTGAGGGGAAGGTTAACGCGTCGAGCAGCGAACGTTGAGGGTAGTGCGGGCGGGGGAAACGGCACGCGTGAGCGCGCCGTGAAAGTGGAAGCACCTCGACTCTACGCGAATCGCGGCGGGGACGCTATCGCCCGAAAGAGCTATACCCCTCGGCCAAAGCGCCGTCGCCGCAGCTATTGCCCATCCACACGGAGCAAACCCTGCTCGAAACCGCGGGCGACCGCTTCGGCCCGATCAGCCGACTCCAGCTTCTGCAAAATCGCTTTCACGTGCGCCTTGACGGTGTGTTCGCTAATCGAGAGGGCGACCGCGATGTCACGATTGGTGAGACCGCGGCGGATGCCATCGAGCACTTCAATTTCCCGGCTTGAGATGTGTTTTCGTTTCGCCAGTTGGGCCAGGCGACGCTGCATCGTGTCCGGGATATAGCGGTTGCCCGCGTGCACGTGCCGGATCGCCCGCACCAATTCTTCCCGCGTGACGCTTTTTTGCAGGTAACCCGCCGCACCTGCTTCGATCGCCCGCTGCACGTCTTCGTCCAGCTCAGACGTCGTCAGCATGAGCACGCACGCAGCCGGCGATGCGGCGCGAATCGAACGCAGCGCTTCCAGCCCGCCGATTCCCGGCATCCGCACATCCATCAGCGTAACGTCAGGGCATTCCGCGCGGAATTTCTCGAGGGCTTGCGTGCCATCCTCCGCTTCCGCCACTACCGTCAGCTCTTCATCCAGGCTCAACACCGCCGCCAGTCCCATTCGCACGACCGAATGGTCGTCCACCAAGAGAATCCGAATGCAGTGCGATTGAGCCATCAGCCCGGTATCATGCCCAAATCGGAGATCGAGCGCAATCACCCGAACGAGCCATACACCGACACTTGCCCAGCGCTATCCTGCCTGCAATACACCGGCGTGCTCCAGGCGCTTCTCCTCTTCTTCCTCTGTTGGCAGGCCGCAACCAGCGTGCAGGCGCAGGAACCGGTGCTGCTAACCACCTGCGCGGCGGTTCGCGCGCTTTCCGAAAGCCAGGCGGCCCGCGGCCTGCCCGTGCACGTGAAAGCAGTGGTCACGCTGGTGCCCTCGGACGCGCCCGGCCGGCTCACGGTGGACGACGGCACTGGCATTTGGGTGGCCGCCCCACCTTCCAGTGAGGCCGAGACCTCGGTCGGCCAGGCGCGAGTCGGCGACGTGGTGGAAATCGAGGGGCACACCCACGAGGGACGCTTCGCTCCCACCATTACCATCGCACGTTTGCGCATCGTCGGTCGGGCCAAACTTCCTCCGGCCCGGCACCTCGCCTATCTGGGATCAGAATCCGGGCTGCACGACAGCCAGCGCGTCACGATCTCGGGTATCGTGCAGAGCGCGGCAAGCCTGCCGAGAGGCAATCACTCCGAACTCAAGCTTCTGGTCTCAACGCCGACTGGTCCGTTTACGTTTGTGCTTTCGGACGACAGTCCTTTCGCCGCGACCAACTTGATCGACTCGGCGGTCTCGCTCACCGGTGTGTTTCGCGCCTACTTTAATTCTCGCCGGCAGTTCCTCGGCGTCCGGATCTACACCAACGATCCGGGTGATTTGCACATCGTGCAAGCGGCCGTGGCCGACGCCTTCGCCGCCCCCGAATTGTCGTTAGCCGAGGCGACGGCGTTTTCCGCCCAGGGCTCGGATGGGCACCGGCGGCGGGTCCGTGGCACCGTTACGCTTTGCAAGCCGGGACAATATTTCTACCTCCAAGCGGACAAACAAGGCCTGCGCATCAACACCCACCAAACGGCCGGTCTTGAGCCCGGCGATTTCGTCGAGGCGGCCGGTTTTTTTCAACTCCAGCGCAATCGCGCCGAGATGACGGAAGCTCTTTTTCGCCGGCTCGACCATGGCGAACAGGTCCAGCCGGTGGAGATCACGCGCCAACAGGCCTTGGTCAGCGAACCACGGACCGATGCGCCCCAGACGCAGGATTTCGACGATTTCCTCGTCGCCTTGCGCGGCACCCTGGTGAGCGTCGACCGCAAACTGGGCGAACCAATCCGCCTGAACCTTGAGAGCGATGGCGTGCTCGTGCCGGCGGAATTTTCCGAGCCACCTGATCCAAAATTCCTCGCCTCCCTCCAGCCCGAAAGCGTGCTGCGGGTCACCGGAGTCTGCGACCTGATTTATTCCGAGACTCTGCCGGGCGCAAATTGGCCGAGCCCCATCGGGCTGCGGCTACTCTTGCGCGGACCGTCTGACGTGGAGGTGATAACCGTCGCATCGTGGTGGACGCCCGCGCGCCTCGAAGCCGCACTCGGGGTCTCCGTCGTGGTTGTCCTCATTATCCTCGGCTGGGTCGCCTTGCTTCGCCGGCAGGTCACGCTGCGCAGCACCCAACTCGCCGGCGAAATGCGCGCCCGACGGGATGCCGCCGTGGAATTCGAAACCACCCTGCGCGAGCGCAACCGGCTGGCGGCCGATCTTCACGACACGACCGAGCAATCGCTCACGGGCCTCGCCTTCCAACTCGAGGCCACCGGTGCGTTGCAAAACAAAGCCCCGGAGCGCAGCCAACATCACCTCGCCCTCGCGCGCCAACTCCTCAACCGCAGCCGCGAAGATCTTCGGCGCAGTATCTGGAATCTCCGCGCGACAGACCTCGAATCCAAAACTTTGGCGGAAGCGTTGCAGGAGGTGGCGGCAAACCGGAGCGATGATTTGGCCGTGCGGATCGTCGTCACCTGCGAAGGCCCCGAGCACGCGCTGCCGGAAAGCGTCGCCGGCAATCTTCTGCTCTTTGCGCAGGAAGGAATCACGAACGCGCTCAAGCACGCCCGCGCGACGCAGATCGACTTGCGCCTGAGTTTCCTAGGGGAAGACGTGGCGCTCACGGTCAGCGACGACGGAATCGGTTTCGTGCTGGAAGAAGCCGACGGCCCCAAAGAAGGCCACTTCGGCCTTCAAGGCATGAGGGAACGAATCAAGCGCCTGGGCGGACGCTTCGAAATCTCCAGCGCACCGGGCCGCGGCACCTCCGTCGCCGCGATCGTACCGCGGTAGCGGGCCGTGGTTAAGGGCGAGGTTGGTCGCGACGGTCTTGAGCCAGCCGCCCGCGGTAGGGCTCGTGGAGAGCATGGCGAAATGTTGATGCGCCTTCAGAAAAACCTCCTGCGAAATATCCTCCGCCTGCGTCTCGTTGCCGGTGAGCCGCGCGGCGGTGCTGAAAACCATGTCTTGGTAATTGCGCATGAAGTTCGCGAAGTCGGTCGGGGGCGTCAGGCCCGAGGGTGAATTTTGCACGGGAGGATCATCGTTCATGTGCAAAACACGGAGGATCACCAATAGTCGCAGATTTCTTTTGCGAGCCGAACCCGGTCGGCGCGAGCCCGAAGACGCTCAGCGTGTAACTTCCCCTCGACGCCACGTCGGCACACCGTTTCCATTCCAGGCCCGATGCTCCCCGTTTTGCTCTTCGCCTCCGCGCCCGCCGCCCCGACCGAGATTCCTCTTTGGCTCATGCTGCCGTTTGGCCTGTTGCTGCTGCTCATCGCCATCATGCCGCTGACCCCGCTCAACCTGAAGCACAGGTGGGAGCACAACTACCCGGCGGTATCCGTGGGCCTTGGCGTGCTCGTTTCGGTTTATTACTACCTCAAAATTCCGGGCGGAGGCGGGCTCATCGTCCACACGGTTTACGAATACATTTCGTTCATCGCCCTGATCGGCTCCCTCTTCGTCGTCGCCGGCGGAATCCACCTCAGGGTCAAGGGCGGCGCCACTCCGCTGGCGAACGTCGTCTTCCTCGCCGTCGGTGCCGTCGCAGCCAATTTCATCGGCACCACCGGAGCCTCGATGGTGCTGATCCGCCCGTGGATTCGGATGAACAAAGTCCGAATCAGCCCGTTCCACGTCGTTTTTTTCATTTTCATCGTGTCCAACGTCGGCGGCGCACTCACCCCGATCGGCGACCCGCCCCTCTTCATCGGCTACCTGCGCGGCGTGCCGTTTTTCTGGCTGCTGGAGCGGGTATTCGCCAGCTGGCTCGTGACCGTCGCAGCCATCCTTGCGGTATTTTACGTCTTCGACCGCCGCAGCTTTGCCCGGATGCCGCGCCAATCCCGGTTCGATGACGAGCCGTCGGCGCCCTGGCGCTTCGAGGGCGGAATCAACGTCCTTTTCTTGCTGGTGATCATCGGCGCGGTGTTTTTGCCCGACGCATTTTTCCTGCGGGAGGCCGTGATGCTGGCGGCCGCGACCGCCTCGTATTTTCTCACGCCGAAGACGGTCCACGCGGCGAATACATTTTCTTTCGGCCCCATCAAAGAGGTCGCTTTTCTCTTCATCGGCATTTTCACGACCATGATGCCCGCGCTGGGTTACCTCGCGGTGCACGGCGAAGAGTTTGGCTTCACCCGCCCGCTGCAATACTACTTCGCCTCCGGCACGCTCTCCGCGGTCTTGGACAACGCCCCGACCTACGTGAACTTCCTGCAACTGGCCGAATCCACCGCCCGCGCCGCCCATCCCGCCGCGTTCGCCGATGCCGCCGCGGGCTCCGTCGCCGCCGTGCGGATTCTGCTCGTGCAACAGCCCGACTTCGTCGTGGCGGTGAGCCTCGGCGCGGTCTTCTTCGGCGCCATGACCTACATCGGCAACGGACCCAATTTCATGGTCAAATCCATCGCCCATGACGCCGGCGTGCACTGCCCGTCGTTTTTCGGCTACGTCTTCAAATACAGCATCCCGATTTTGCTCCCGATTTTGATTTTGGTCGGCCTCTTATTTGTCTGACCGCTTCGGCTCGCCCGAGAGCGGCGAGCTCGGGCTCGAATCGGCCGAACGACCCGCCTTGGCATAGGCTCTGCTAAACCATGCGCGGACTCGGCGCATCTGCGCGCTGCAGCGCCGCCCACGTTCAAACCTAAACCACACCGCCTAGCTCACCATGAAAAACTGGTCCCGATTCCTCCGAGGCTCGCTTGCACTCTCCAGCCTGTTCCTGGCCTTGACCTGCTTCTCCCAAGCTCACGCCCAGACGCCCGCCGCCGCGCCCGAGCCAAAGCTCCCAACCAAACGCGCACAGATTCGCCGCCACGAGCACCATCGTGACGACCGGCGTGCGCTTCTGCTTGGCCGTATCTGCGAGCGGAATCATGGCTTCATCAACCGCTCAAACGCACCGCTCGCGCAAGCGCCTAGCTAGCGTCATACCGAGTACGTTTCGATCCGCCCCGGCGAGACCAATTCACAACTCAACGGGTATCACACTTTCTTGTCGCTCTTCGCCTCATGTCGCAGCACTCCGGCGATCCGCCAGACGTCGTCCTCCCGCGCCAGCACGTAGTCATACACGGCGCTGCGGCCACTCTCCACAAATACCCGAGCCGTCACCGTGGCCCGCGCGCCGTCGTCCCGCACCAACCCATATTCTGCGCGCGCGTTCGCCCATATCTCCGGGTAGCCGTCACGCACCAGCGCCGCAAATCGCCGGATCGGCGTCTGCTGCTGCAGCCCCGTCGACGCATACGCGTAGGCGTGGCCCACTTCGTTTTTCCGAAAAGCCGCCAACTGTCCGTCGATCGCCTCGATGATCTCCACCTTCACCGCCGGCTTGCTCGCCCGCATTCCGCCCGGCTCCGCCGCTTGGGCCACCGCGCCCGCCCACGCCAGCACGGCCAAAAACAGTCCCCCGATTATCCCTCCGATTCGCTTCATGCCGGCACGCTACAATCTCTCGCGCGCGTTGCAAACATCCCAAAGCTCCCTCTCGCCTTCCCTCTTTCTCTCCCTCTCTTTTTCCAAATGCCCAGCTTCATCCGTCCCGCCACCTCCGCCGATATCCCGGTGATCCTGGCTTTCATCCGCAGCCTCGCGGACTACGAGAAACTCTCGCATGAGGTCGTCGCCACCGAGGCAACACTCCGTGCCACGCTCTTTCCCTCCGATTCGGCCCGGCCGGCCGCCGAGTGCATTCTCGCCTTCACCGCCGATGGCCTTCCTGCCGGGTTCGCCCTTTATTTTTTCAACTACTCCACCTTCCTCGCGAAACCCGGCCTCTACCTTGAGGATCTCTTCGTACGCCCCGAACTCCGCGGCCAAGGTATCGGTAAGGCCCTGCTCCTGCAGCTCGCTAAACTCTCCAACCAGCGCGACTGCGGGCGGATGGAATGGTCCGTCCTCGACTGGAATCAGCCGGCCATCGACTTCTACCAATCACTCGGCGCGGAATTGAAATCCGAGTGGACCACCTGTCGCCTCACCGGTCCCGCCCTCGCCCGCTTTGCTTGAGTTTCCACCTCACGGTCACCGGTTCCGCGCTCCACGAACCACCGGAGCTTGCAGCCGCATCCACCAGTCACCCGTGTCCCCACTGCACCATAAAAAGCTTCCGCCTTCTGCTTTTCCTGCTCACGCGCCTCAGCCGTCCGAGCGGCGGCTTCGTCTTGTGGTGCGAACTCCCGGCCGGCGTCGACCCCCTGCGCCTAAACTGCGGTCTCCCGTGGACCGACGCGATCGAGACCGCCCTCAAAACCCTCGGCCCCCTCGCGCAAAAACAACTCTGATTCCTTGGCCTCGGCCGTCGCTCAACCGTCGCCCACGACCATGAAAAAAACCGTCGCCCTCTTCCTCTTCCCCGACGTCGAAGTCCTCGACTTCGCCGGTCCGTTTGAAGTCTTCGCCGTCACCGACGAACTCCGCGGCTACGATACGTTCAACGTCATCACCGTAGCCGAAACGGCCGCGCCCATCCGCGCCCGCAACGGGCTCCGAGTCCTGCCCGACCACACCTTCACCACCTGCCCTTCGCCGCACGTCCTCATCGTTCCCGGTGGTTTCGGCACCCGCGCCCTCCTGAAAAACGAGCCGGTCCTCGCGTGGCTCCGCACCCAAGCCGCCTCCGCCGAACTCGTCGTGTCCGTCTGCACCGGGGCCTTCCTGCTGGCCCAGCTCGGCCTGCTCGACGGGCTCCGGGCGACGACGCACCACGAGTGCCTCGACGATCTCCGCGCCCTCGCGCCCGCCGCAACGATCGATCCCTCCGCCCGGTTTCACGACAACGGCAAAATCCTAATCGCCGCGGGCATTTCCGCCGGCATCGATTGCTCGCTGCACGTGGTCTCGCGTCTCCTCGGTCCCGCCGCCGCCGCGACCACCGCCCGCTACATGGAATACCCCCCGCCCACCTAATCTCTCCTTCTCTCCTTCTCAGTTTCCGCCTTGAACGCCCCTCCTCCCCGCGCCGCCATCGCCCTCGCGCTCGGCACCATCTATCTCGTCTGGGGCAGCACCTACCTCGGTATCCGCGTCGCCGTGGAGACGATGCCGCCTTTTCTCATGGCGGGAGCCCGTTTCCTCGTCGCCGGCGGCTTGCTCTTCGCCTTCCTGAAACTCCGCGGCGCACCCGCGCCCTCCGCGCACCAGTGGCGCGCCAACACCGTGATCGGCGCCTTCCTCCTGCTCGGCGGTAACGGCTGTGTCGTCTGGGCTGAGCAGTTCGTCCCGTCCGGCCTCACCGCCCTGCTCATCGGCGTGGGCCCGCTCTGCCTCGTCCTCACCGAATGGGCGTGGCCCGGCGGTCTCCGCCCCACTGCCCGCACCACCGCCGCGCTGCTCCTTGGCTTTGCCGGCGTCGTCTGGCTCGCGGCCCCGTGGCAAGGCTTTGCGCAGGGCGGCCTCCACCTCGGGGGCGTGCTTGCGATCCTCGGCGGCTGCGTGTGCTGGTCGCTCGGTTCGACCACCTCGCGCCACTCGAAACACGGCGCCTCGCCCGCCATGGCCTCCGCCCTGCAAATGCTCGGCGGCGGCGCCCTACTGATGCTCGCCGCCGCGCTGCACGGCGACTTCATCCGCGTCGACTTCGCCACCATCAGCGCCCGCGCGTGGGGTGCTTTTGCTTACCTTGTCGTGATCGGTTCACTCGTGGGCTTCTCGACCTTTGTCTGGCTCATGAAACATTGCCCGCCCGCGCACGTTTCCACCTTCGCCTACGTCAACCCCATCGTAGCCGTGATCCTCGGCTGGCTGATTCTCGACGAACCCATCACCGCCCGCACCTTGGTCGCGTCCGCCGTGATCGTCACCGCCGTCGTCCTCATCACGCTCGAGCAGCACAAAGTCTCCCCCGCACGTGAGTGCCGATAGATAGCTTTGCGGGGCCTGACCCGTGGAATCACCTCACCACGCGGAGGCGCTCGCAGTGCGAAGGATGGGGTGTCGTCCCTGACTCATTTCCCAGCCGGCGGCGGTCGAGGGCGTGGAACCGTGCCGAAGTCGGAGGGGCGCCGCCGAACCAAACTCGTTTGGTTTGGCCCGGGCCCCGCCTTGCGCCTTGCCACCGCCCCCACCGCCAAGCCTCTTACACCTCTCAAACCTCTCTGCTATGTCCACCGCTCAACGTCTCGACGGCCGCAAGCCCGACCAACTCCGCAAAATCACCTTCGAGGCCGACATCGCCCCACACGCGACCGGCTCCGTGCTCGTCTCGTTCGGCCTCACGCGCGTCATCTGCGCCGCCACCATCGAGCCCGGCGTGCCCACGTGGATGAAACAGCAAAAAGTCCCCGGCGGCTGGCTCACGGCCGAGTATTCGATGCTGCCTTATTCCACACTCGAGCGGAAATCCCGCGACATCTCCCGCGGCAAAATCGACGGCCGCACCGTCGAGATCCAACGCCTCATCGGCCGCTCCCTCCGCGCCGTCATCGACCTCAACAAGCTCGGCCAAAACACGCTCTGGCTCGACTGCGACGTCCTTCAAGCCGACGGCGGCACGCGCACCGCGTCGATCACCGGCGCCTACCTCGCCGCCCGCCTCGCGGTCCAAAAACTCCTCGACGCCAAAAAAATCCCCGAGAACCCCCTCGTCGATTCCGTCGCCGCCATCAGCGCCGGCATCTACCAAGGCGACGCCTTCCTCGATCTCAACTATGTCGAAGACAAAGACGCCGAGGTCGACGCCAACATCGTCATGACCGGCCGCGGCCAATTCGTTGAAGTTCAGAGCAGCGGTGAAGAGACGACGTTTTCTGGCGACCAACTCCAATCCCTCCTCGCCCTCTCCCAAACCGGCCTCAAGGAACTCGCGTCCCTCCAAACCGCGTTCCTCACGCAGCAGCTCTTGAAGTTCTGACCGCCTCAAGGTGGTGCCCGATGTCCCCGTCGGGCTGAACTGGTAGCCCCCACCCGCGGTTTGCAACCTTGGGGTCATAGCGACCTTCGGGTTCAAGCCTTGCCCTTTGTCACCTGGTCGAAGTGAGCCTGAAACGGGGCGGGTTCGCCCGGCAGGCGCTATCCGAGCGGCTCAGGCGAAACGGCGTCTACCGCCCGGCCAGACCTCACGGCAAAA
>Ga0070374_10000245_pt1 | contig 20855 bp, 21 predicted proteins | sample LauGreSuBDMM15SN_2_FD_66374 | JGI IMG/M metagenome (GOLD analysis project Ga0070374, IMG submission 66374) | Freshwater lake microbial communities from Lake Michigan, USA - Su13.BD.MM15.SN (version 4) (version 4) | ecosystem: Environmental > Aquatic > Freshwater > Lake | place: Lake Michigan...
CTACCTACATCGTTGCCTTGGCGGTTAAGCGTGGTAGGGTCGTGGGTGTGAAAAAAGATTAATAGCAATTCTTCTACCGAAATTTGTTGCGCATCGAAACTAATTTCAATCACTTCGGCATGGCCGCTAGTGCCTTCGCAAATTTCGCGGTACGTGGGGTTGGGGTATTTGCCACCAGTGTAGCCAGATACTACTTTCGTTACGCCTTTAATTCGCTGAAAAACCGCCTCGGTGCACCAAAAACAACCTCCACCCAATACCAGCGTTTCCATGCTTATTGGTATTGAATATAACTAGGCTGTGGCACCAATTTTACCAATTCTTCTGGGGTCATTAGGCGCTTGGGTGGGTTTTTTATATCGTTTTTATAAAACAATTTAAAGCCCGTAAACTGCACCGGTTCATTATAAATCCAATGGCGGTATGTTCCTTTTTTCAATTCGGGTGCTCCCCAACCATCCATGTGCATCACCATTTGCACTTCTGGGTGTAGTTTTATATTTTTAGAATTGGTGAGCATGCCTTTGGTAAAGCGGTGTATGGTAAATACTTTTGGTGGCAGGCCATTTTCTTGTACTAATTTGGCTAAATAAGCCGAACAATAATTGATATCAGCCGCATCGTAAGTCCCAATTTTAGTTCCTGGTTTGGCTCCGGTTTTCATCGAAAATTCCGGATCGATACCTAAATGCACTTGCGGTAGTTTTAAATATTTTTCTAAACGAGGCAGTTCGCTTTTGATATCGCTGAGGGCCACCTGTATATCTAAAAATACAATGGCGTTGCGCATCTTAGCAATGCTCAACACGGAGTCAATTTGTTTATCTGGCATGCGGAAACGGTATTTTCCGTCTTTACCGCCATCGCCTTGAGCTACAACGGCAATATAATGCAAGGCTGGCTGAACCGGCGTTTTAGGATCGGCTTTTTCCCAGCGTTTTACTTCTTGGTCTAATTTAGCTAGCATTTGTTTAGGAGGCAATTCGCCTAAAATACCCATGCGCACCGAATATAAATTGCCGTAATAGGCCACAATGCGTTTAAAGGGTAAAATGGCTCCCGGTAGCGGATAGGGTTGTTTTTTTACCGGCCATTTTGCGGTAGTATCGCCATTGGCTAGGGCTTTTACTTTTTGTAAATAAGCCAAGGTATCTACTGGCGGGTAATTACCCACCTTCTGTTTGACTTTAGTGGTATCGCTGTTCTCGTTTTTACCTGCAGAGCCTGAGCAGTTGCTAAATAAGGTGGCACTAAAAAGTACGAGTAAACTAATTTTTGCTAATTTTTTCATGTGTTTAGTTTATTTAGAACATCTGCCAAAAACACCAAGAGGCAATTTGCAGCCACTGCTGGCTTGTAAATACAATTCGCCACAATGCAGGTTTTGAATGCTTGGCATAGAGCTTTTCAATAGGTTTTCTATAATTACAGAGGAGAAGCCCATGGAATAGGCGTTTAGAATGAGAAAATGTTCTTCGGGATCTAACAATTGTACCACATCGTGCATCATCTCTTGAATATGATCCTCCAATTTCCATTTTTCGCCATTGGGCCCGTGGCCATAAGCAGGCGGATCGAGAATAATGCCGTTGTAGGTTTTGCCACGTTTGAGTTCTCTTTTTACAAATTTGAGCGCATCTTCCACTACCCAGCGGATATTGGCTAAACCTGATAGTTCTTGATTTTCGTTGGCCCAGGTAACCACTTGTTTAATGGAATCTACGTGGGTAGTGTCTGCACCAGCAGCTTTGGCAGCCAAAGAGGCCCCGCCGGTATACGCAAAAAGGTTTAAAATTTTAGGTTCTGGATTTTTAATGCGTTTTACGTGTTGGGCAATAAAATCCCAGTTTACGGCTTGCTCCGGAAAAATACCTACGTGTTTAAACGAAGTTAATCCCAAACGGAATTTTATGGCAATGTCTTCGTTTTTATAGGCAATATTCCATCTATCGGGAGATTTGGCATTTTTTTTCACCCATTCGCCCGAGGTAGCCGATTTGCCTTTAAAGCGGATGTGATGCAGTTTAGTCCAATCAGCCTCAGGCAGTGCTTTTGCCCAAACGGCTTGGGGCTCTGGTCTAATTAAAATGAGTTCGCCAAAGCGTTCTAGTTTCTCAAAATCGCCGCAATCGAGTAATTCGTAATCTTTCCAGTGGCTAGGGCTAAGTAGTTCAATCATGGTTTATTTTTTGAGCGCTTTCATGAATTTACTAGCAAAAATAAATTCATTAAGCTCAACATTTTTACTGGTAATTATTTCTTCTTTGGTCCCTTCCCACCATTTTTGTCCGTTGTGTAAAAAGATAATATGTTCGCCAATGCCCATTACCGAATTCATATCGTGGGTAACCACAATGGTAGTGGTTTGGTATTCTACGGTAAGTTCATGTATCAACTCGTCAATTACAATGGCCGTTTTAGGATCGAGGCCCGAGTTGGGTTCATCGCAAAACAAATATTTTGGGTTCATAGCAATGGCACGTGCAATTCCTACTCGTTTTTTCATTCCTCCAGAAAGTTCTGCAGGGTAGAGGGCGTTTTTCCCGGCTAGGTTTACCCGTTCTAAACAAAAATTTGCTCGGTCTTTTTTCTCTCCTAGACTTTGGGTGGTAAACATATTTAGCGGAAAGAGAATATTTTCTTCTACCGTCATCGAATCAAACAGGGCAGCACCTTGAAAAAGCATGCCAATTTCTTTCCGTATGGAGATTCGTTCTTCAAAATCCATTTCTGTAAAATCACGTCCGTCGTAAACTACCTTACCCTTATTTGGTTCATGTAAACCTACCATGCATTTAAGCAAGGTTGTTTTACCGGAGCCTGAGCCCCCAATAATTAAATTGGTTTTACCCGGAATAAACTCGGCAGAAATTCCGTCTAAAACGTGGTGTGTACCAAAAATTTTATGGATGTTCCGAACTTCTATCATAATAAGAGTTGGGCAGTTAGGTAATCTGCAAACAATATCATAATACAAGAAATAACCACTCCCTTGGTGCTAGAAATACCTACTTCTAAGGCACCACCTGAGGTGTAAAAACCTTGGTAAGCCGATACCGTAGTAATGATAAAGGCAAAAATTACTGATTTTATCATGCATACAGTAAAGGTGAAGGGAACAAAATCGGTAGTAATACCAGTTATATAATCTTGTGGACTTATTGCTCCAGAAAGTGTACCGGCAATATATCCACCAAAAATACTGAGGGCAATAGAAATAATTACCAAGAGTGGAATCATGGTTACTGCTCCTAAAATTTTAGGAAGAATAAGGTAGCCTGGAGAGTTGATGCCCATAATTTCGAGGGCATCTATTTGTTCGGTTACCCGCATGGTGCCTATTTGTGAAGCTACGCTAGAGCCTACTTTACCAGCCAATACAATGGCCGAAATGGTTGGGCTTAACTCTAAAATAGAGGAATCGCGAACGATAGTTCCAATTACCGACCGCGGTATTAGATTACTTACCAGTTGGAAAGCGGTTTGAACGGTGGTTACTGCTCCTAAAAATACCGATATAATAGTGATGATTCCGATGGAACCTATGCCAATGGCCACCATTTCTTTGCTAATTTCTTTCCAATAAATGTTCCACTTTTCCGGTTTGCGGAAAACGGCTTTTAAAAGAAGGAGGTATTTGCCAAGTGGCTGAAAAAACATGATTTTTTGGATTGTAAAGGGTAAAAATAACAAGCCTTTACCTCTTAAACGAATTAGCAGCCATATTTTTATTTGTGTGCTTCAGGATAATTCTAAAAAAATGGCTTTAACTTCGCTTTATGAATGCAGTAATTACCGGAGCCAGCAAAGGAATAGGCCGAGCCATTGCCTTTAAATTAGCTAAAGAAGGATATAATTTGGCACTTTGTGCCCGTAGCTTCAACGATTTACAAAGTCTAAAATCGGCATTACTCCAAGTTTGTCCAAACGTAAACATTTACTTAGAAGCGCTAGATTGTGCAGACTTGTCGGCACTGCGTAGTTTTGCCAAGCAGGCCCAAGCCGAATTGGGTTTTATAAATGTTCTCATAAACAATGTGGGGCAATATCTTCCGGGTACTATTTTAGAAGAGGCCGATGATGCTTTAGCCCTGCAAATGCAAACAAATGTGTACCCGGCCTACGCTTTAAGTAAGTTTTTTGGTAAAGAAATGCGAAGCCGGAAATCGGGATATATTATTAATATCTGTTCTATTGCCAGCTTAACTGTGGTAAAAGAAGCTGCTTCGTATAGTGTAACAAAAGTTGCTTTATTAGGTCTTACTACTATACTGAGGGAAGAATTACAATCCTCGGGCGTTAAAGTAAGCGCCATCTTGCCGGGAGCCACCTATACCTCCTCGTGGGAAGGCACCCAAGTATCGCCTGAAAAATTCATTCAACCCGAAGATGTAGCCCAAGCTGTGTGGACATGCTTAAGTCTAAGCCCGGGTGCAACAATAAATCAACTTATATTAAACCCTATATCAGAAGCGTTTTAATTATATACTCATGGAAAAGAAACTCTACAGAAACACTAGCGATAAAGCCATAGCAGGCGTTGCCGCTGGTTTGGCTCGTTATTTCGAAATTGATGTGACTTGGATTAGAATATTTTTTATTCTAGCAACAATTTTTGGTGCCTCCGGCTTACTCATTTATATTATTTTATGGATTGCCATCCCCGAACAGCCCTTTGGCGTGTGGAACATGCCCGGACAAACCGATTATACAGTAAAAGATACTGCAGCCAATTCTTTTGAAACCGATTATAAAGCAGCAAAATCAAAACGAAAAAGAGAATCTGGTTTCATTTCTGGTATTATCCTAATTGCTTTAGGTTCATTTTTCTTGCTTGATCAGTTCGATTGGGTGCCAGATTGGGTAAGTTTTGGTAAACTTTGGCCTTTGGCATTAATTATACCGGGTTTAGTGATGTTAGCCAATTCAGGCAAAAATGCCGAAGCAAAAGCTACCGAGCCCAATATCCCTGTTGCGGAAGAAAAAGTTGCTCCTAAAAAGCCGGTAGCTAAAAAACCTACATCGACCAAAAAGCCTGCAGCTAAAAAAGTTTAATAAGCCTTAAAACCCAAGCATATGAAAAGCGAAAAAATAGTATGGGGAATTACCCTCGTTTTTATCGGCACCATATTGTTGCTCGATAATTTTGATGTCATTGATTTCTATTGGCGGTCTGTTTGGAATTTTTGGCCGCTCTTTTTAATCTTAGCCGGTTTGAATTTAGTATTTGGTAAGGCAAAGCAAAGTTCAGCAGGTAAAGCACTTGTTATTTTACTAACCTGTGTAGTTTTAGGAACGGTTGCCTATGTGGGCAGTACCCGGTCTAATCAGTATTCAAATTGGTTTTTTGATAACGATGAGGAGCTTAGCGCTAGTGATACCAATCAAGTAAGAACCTTCTCGGAAACCTATAATCCGGCGGTACCCAATGCAGCATTAACCATTGAAGGTGGTGCTACTGTTTATGAGCTTAATCAAGCTACTGCTCAACTATTTGAAGCTGAAGTCAATCAATCGTATGGGCAATATACCCTTACCAAATCGAGCACCGATTCGGTAGATAAAGTCAACTTTAAAATGCTCGATGGTGGTAAATCGTGGAATTTAAAAAAATCGAATGCGAACAAAGCGATTTTGCGTTTAAATCCTAATCCTATTTGGAGCATTAGGTTAGATATGGGAGCGGGTAAAGCTGATTTTGATTTATCGGCTTATAAATTAGCTGATTTAACCATTGAAGGCGGAGCAGCCGCTTTTGAAGTAAAACTAGGTCAGCCCTTAACGCTTACTACAGTTAGCGTAGATACAGGCGTAGCTGATGTTAAGGTGTCTATTCCTGAAAATGCAGCTTGTCAAATTGAGTATGAAGGTGGTTTAACCAGTAAATCCTTCGAAGGATTTGATAAAAAAAGAGATGGTTTATATGAAAGTGCTAACTATGCCACAGCAGCTACCAAAATTCATATAAAACTAAACGGCGGTTTGTCATCATTTAAAGTAAAACGCTATTAATGTGCCTACATTTTGGGTGGTTGAACAAGGGAAACCCGCTGGTCCATATTCACTCGAAGAATTAAAAAATCGGTCAATAAAGCCCGAAACCTTTGTAAAGTCGGATACGATGGACGATTACAAAGAAGCGCACGAAATTCCTGCAATACGAGGCCTCTTGGGTTTTAAAGCTACTCTCGTGCAGCCACAATATTTTGCTTCGCTTGATGTTCGCCTATTGGCCATGGCTGTAGATTATTTGCTGGTTTTTGGCATCTATAGTGTAGTGGCTTTAGTCTTACTATCTTTTGCAAATCAGCAGCTGGTTAAAATTGCCATTGCCGTCTCGGGTATAGTAATTATTCCTATTGCACGTTCTGTTTATGCTGTTTTTATGGAGAGCTCAAAAAAACAAGCTACGCTAGGTAAACAATTATTGGGTATAAAAGTATGCGATGAAGAAGGTCGCAGCATTAGCTTAGGCCGGTCGCTTTTGCGCAACCTAGGCAAATGGCTAAGTACGCTCACCTTTGGTTTGGGCTATTTATTTGGTTTTTTCGACCGCAAACAACAATGTTTGCACGATAAGTTAGCAGGCACCTTGGTGGTAAAAGAACGCTTACTTTAGGGTACATTGCATCGAACATTTTCTTATTTTTGTTTTCCTAACACACGTGCATGAAGTCTACTAACTCCCCTGAACTAGCAGGAATATACTGTCCATCGCTCCTGCAATACAAGCGCTTTCTTACTAGAGAGGTGCTGGTGGGAGATGTGGCTATGGGAGCTAACAATCCTATTCGCATACAAAGTATGACCACTACCGACACCATGAATACCCAAGGAACGGTAGCACAATCTATTCGAATGATTGAGGCCGGTTGCGAATTGGTACGTATTACCGCACCCAGCATAAAAGAGGCTCAAAATTTAGCCGAAATAAAAAAAGAACTTAATAAAAGGGGCTACCACACACCTTTAGTAGCCGATATTCATTTTACCCCCAATGCTGCCGAATTGGCGGCCCGTTTGGTAGAAAAAGTGCGTATCAACCCGGGTAATTATGCCGATAAAAAACGCTTTGAAACTATTGATTATACGCCCCAAGCTTACCAAGACGAATTAGACCGCATTTATAAAAAATTTGCGCCCCTGGTTGCTATATGTAAAGAATATGGTACCGCCATGCGTATTGGTACAAACCATGGGTCTTTATCAGACCGTATTATGAGCCAATTTGGCGATACGCCGCAAGGAATGGTAGAATCGGCAATGGAATTTATGCGCATTTGCGAAGATTTGAACTACCATAATTTGGTAATTTCTATGAAATCGAGCAATCCGCAAGTAATGGTGCAGGCTTACCGCTTATTGGTAAAAACCATGGTAGCCGAGGGGATGAATTATCCATTGCATTTAGGAGTTACCGAAGCCGGTGATGGCGAAGATGGGCGTATTAAATCTGCCGTAGGAATTGGGGCCTTATTAGAAGATGGCTTGGGCGATACCATTCGTGTATCTTTAACTGAAGATCCCGAGTTAGAGATTCCCGTGGCGCAAGATTTAGTAAGGCGCTATGCTCAGCGCAATCAAGTTACCGAGCAAAGTTCAGCAATTACGTTGCCTGCAGAATTTTCGCCCTTTAGCTATCAAAAAAGGGTTTCAGAAGAGCTAAATACTTTTATCGGAGGACACCAGGTACCTCGTGTAATCATCGATTTATCAACAAAAAACTTAAAAGATCCGGCCGTATTATCTGATGTGGGCTATCTCTATTCGCCTATTTTAGATAAATACACCATGGGCGAACAATCGGTTGATTTTGTCTACCTAGCCGATCAATTGCCTTCGTTTACACTTCCCGGAAATTTAAAGCAGCTGTACCAGTATCCAACTTGGAAAAAGCTGGCTAGTAAAATGAATTGCCATCCCTTGTACAGTTTGCAAGAATATTTAAAGACGGAAGAAAAGTGCCCAGCACTCAATTTGGTAGAGTTGAGTTTGGCCGATATGCATAGCGATGCGTTTCAGCAAATTCAGTTAGATAAAACACTCGTTTTTGTGCTTACAAGCACCGCCAAAAATGCCATGCAAGAACAAAGGCAAGCATTTTTTCTGTTAGAACAAATAGGTGTAAAGGTGCCCGTAATTATCAAAAAAATATATCCAAATTTAACTGAAAACGAATTTCAATTGTATGCCGCTACCGATGCCGGAGCACTTTTACTAGATGGTTTTGGCGATGGAATTTGGTTACATGCACCCCAGCTTTCTCCTAAACTACTCCTTAGCACCTCGTTTGGTATTTTACAAGCTACACGTTGTCGCATTTCTAAAACCGAATATATTTCTTGCCCTAGTTGCGGACGTACTTTATTTGATTTGCAAGAAACTACCCAGCTTATCCGTAGCCGAACCGACCATTTAAAAGGGATTAAAATTGCTATTATGGGGTGTATCGTAAATGGTCCCGGCGAAATGGCCGACGCTGATTACGGCTATGTTGGTACAGGCCCTGGAAAAATTACCCTATACCGTGGTAAAGAGGTGGTTAAAAAAAATGTAAATACTGAAAATGCCCTCGATGAACTGATTGAGATTATTCGCGAAGATGGTAGTTGGGTGGAGCTGGCTTTATAAAATTTTATTTACGGAATAAAATGCTAGCTTAGTATTCTTGGTTATCTTACTCTTTTCTATAACGATTTTTTGTCCATTTAAAGGCTCATTTTAACCTTTTTTAATCAATTTATATCCATTCTAAATACTGTTGGTTTTACAAAGAACTGACAGTTCCCCTGCTTCAATTTTCTACTTTTGTTTTGTCAAAAATAAGTATTGAAAAATTTAAAAGTTATAGCCTTTACCCACAAAAAAGTTGATTTAAAAGACTTAGGGAAATTAGTGATCAGCGATGAGTTGATTGAAAGCTATTTGCTATCACTAAAAAACCAATTGGCTATTTCTGAAATCTTTTACATCAGTACCTGTAATCGCATTGAATTTGTATTTACTCATGAAGAGGCATTAAGCCCTTCATTTGTCGAAACTTTTCTGTCTACCTTGTCTATTGGGGCAGACACTGCTACATTGGCTTCACAAGCTGTTGTGTACGAAAGTGTAGAAGCGCTCAACCACTTATTTAGAGTATCCTGTTCCTTAGAAAGCTTGGTGGTAGGCGAAAAAGAAATTTTGGCCCAATTGCGTCAATCGTATGAAAAATGTAAATCACTAGGCTTTACAGGCGATTACCTTCGATTAATAATGGATCAGGTGGTTAAAACTGCTAAATCTGTTTATACCGATACGCAAATTGCGTGTAACCCCATTTCGGTGGTATCTTTAGCTTACCGAGAATTACGAAAAGTAAATACCTTTACCAATGCCCGTGTACTGTTAGTGGGTGCTGGCGAAACCAATCAATTAATTGCCAAATATCTTCAAAAACATAAATATTCAAACTTTGTTGTATTTAATCGCACTTTATCTAAAGCACAGGCTTTGGCTGCCGATTTAAATGGGGAAGCTTTTCCGCTAGAAGATTTATCAACCTATAGCAAAGGGTTTGATATTTTAATTACGTGTACAAGTTCTGTAGAACCCATTATTACTCCCGAAGTTTATACTAATTTATTGGCTGGAGATACCGATAAAAAACTAGTTTTAGATTTAGCCATACCAAACGATACCCATCCGGAAGTGTTGAAAAATAATTCTATTCATTTTATTGAAGTGCATGGCCTGCAAGAAGTTGCCGAATGGAATAAGCAAGAACGTTACCACGAATTGGTAAATGCCGAAAAAATTATTGAGCAACACCTCCAAGATTTTAAACAAATTTTAAAACAACGCCGTGTTGAATTAGCCATGCGCCAAGTGCCAGAGCGGATTAAAGAAATAAAAGAAACGGCAATGAACTCGGTTTTTGCAGCAGATATTCAGAATTTAGACCCCAATTCTCTACTAGTACTCGAAAAAGTAATTGCCTATATGGAGAAAAAATACATCAGCGTGCCGATGGTAATGGCCAAAGAAATTTTGGTAGATAACTGCTAATTTTTCACCAATTTAATAACTTAACCCATTCATCCGTTTTCATGAAAGCTAACTCCTTAAAATATCCTTTAATTATTGGAACTCGGGGTAGCGATTTAGCGCTTTGGCAAGCTAATTTTGTGAAAAATAGTTTGGCTGAAATAGGTATTGTTGCTGAATTGAAAATTATTAAAACCCAAGGCGATACTATTTTAAACTTGCGTTTAGATAAACTAGAAGGAAAAGGTTTTTTTACCAAGGAGTTAGAAGAAGAACTGCTAAACGGGAACATTGATATCGCGGTACATTCTCATAAAGATTTACCCACCACCCATCCTGCCGGCTTAATCATTGCCGCCGTTTCCGAACGGGAAGATCCTTCAGAATTACTTCTAATATTGAAAGATTGTGTAGATGTACAGCAAAAGTTATCGGTTAAGTTTGGTGCTACGGTAGGCACTTCTTCTAATCGCCGAAAAGCACAATTACTGGCCTTTCGCCCAGATTTAGAGGTGGAAGATTTACGTGGTAATGTGCCTACCCGCATACAAAAACTTCGCGATGAAGATTACGATGCCATTATGATTGCCAAAGCAGGCGTCAGCCGTTTGGGTATTGATTTAAGTGAATTTTACGTAGAGGAATTAGATCCTATGGAATTTATTCCGGCACCTGCACAAGGCGTGTTGGCTATCCAGATACGTGAAAATGATACCGATTTAGCCGAATTATTAAAGCCCCTGCACAATGCTGCTGTAGCCAAAGAAATTGCTGTGGAACGTAAAGTATTGCAACTATTTAAAGGCGGTTGCCACATGCCCCTAGGCTGCTATTGCAGAAAAGAGGGCAACATGTACGAAGTGTGGACTTCCAAGGCCAAAGATGGCGATGATTTTCCAGATAGATTGTTTTTATCGGCAAGCAGCACCAAAGGCCTAGCCGAAGAAATTGTAGCTAAGTTTAATCCGGATCGAAAATTTCCGAGCAATGTGTTTATTAGCAGAATGCTGCCCGAAACCAGCTACTTCCGCAAAGCCTTAGAAAAATATCAAATCCAATTAGACGATCGCTCTTTAATTAAAATTTTCCCGATTATTAATAAACTCGATCCATTTATTCTAAAACGAGTAGATTGGGTCTTTTTTAGCAGTAAAAATGCAATTGAATGCTTCTTTTCATTATCTCCTCAATTGCCTAAAAAAGTAAAATATGGCGTAATTGGCCGTGCCTCCGAAGAAATGTTGCGACGCTACGGCATAGTGCCCGATTTTAATGGTGAAGAAGATGGAATTGATACACAAGATATTGCCAAAGATTTTGCCAAATTGGCCAACGGCAGCACCGTACTTTTCCCGGGAGCCAAAGATTCGTTGCGCACTATACAGCAAGCGCTAAACAAAGCAACTAAAATTATTGATTTACCGGTTTACGAAACCGAAATGGATGAGAATTGCGATCCATCTGCCGCTGAAGTTTTGGTCTTTACAAGCCCCTCAAACGTAGATGCCTACTTTACCAATAACCTACTTGAGCCAGGTCAGCAAGTTATTTGCATTGGCAAATCAACTGGCAAAAAGTTCGATCAAATGAATGTAAACTATACCTTACCCTACTCTCCAGACGAAATTGGTTTGGCAGAAGCGGTGTTTGGTTTAACTTATTAAATATGCTTATACGCCCCAGAAGATTACGTAAAAACCCCATTATACGAGAATTAGTAGCCGAAACACGCTTATCAAAAGACATGTTTGTGTACCCGTATTTCGTGGTTCCAGGCAAGGGTGTAAAAAATCCCATCGATGCCATGCCGGGTATTTTTCATTTCTCGGTAGACATGTTGGTGAAAGATGTAGCCGAGGGTTTAAAATTTGGGTTAAACAAGGTACTATTATTTGGCGTAGGAGAGAATAAATGTGAAGATGCTAGCTCTGCCTACCACCACGATTCATTGGTGGCCCAAGCCGTTCGTGAATTAAAAAAAGCTTTTGGCTATGATATTTACGTGATTACCGACGTGTGTACCTGTGCCTATACTACACATGGGCATTGCGGTATTTTGCACAACGATTACGTACAAAACGATGAAACCGTAGCCATTTTGGCTAAAATGGCCCTGGCGCATGCACAAGCCGGCGCCGATATGGTGGCCCCATCGGATATGATGGACGGCCGAGTGGGTGCCATTCGCGATTTGTTGGATGAACACCAATTTGTAAACACCGCTATTATGAGCTACAGCATCAAATTTGCATCGGCTTATTATGGTCCTTTCCGCGAAGCAGCAGATTCGGCGCCAAGCAAAGGCGATCGTAAAGCCTACCAAATGGATTTTCGCAACCCCAATGAAATGATGCGGGAAGCTTTTTTAGACGAAGATGAAGGCGCCGATATTTTAATGGTAAAACCAGCTTTAGCTTATTTAGATGTGATTCAAAACTTAAGCCAACAAACGCAATTGCCGGTGGCTTGCTACAACGTTTCGGGCGAATATAGCATGGTAAAAGCAGCAGCACAAGCCGGTTGGATTGATGCACAAAAGGTGATTATGGAAAACATGTTTGCTTTTAGCAGAGCCGGTGCAAACATCATCATTACCTATCACGCCCGAGAAATTTTAGAAAATAACTGGTTATAAGCCCCGTTATATTTAAAAAAAAACAAATTATGGCCAATTTTTTATCCAAGTTATTCTCAAAAAAGGAAGAAGTAAGCATACCTATTTTTCACGCCGATAAACCGGATATAAACCGAGATCGTTCTGCTGAACTATATGAACAAGCTAAAAAGTATTTCCCGGGAGGAGTAAATAGTCCGGTAAGAGCATTTAAATCAGTTTACGGTACGCCACTTTTTATTGAGAAAGGCGATGGTTGTCGTTTATGGGACGCCGATGGAAATGAATTCATCGATTTTTGTTGTTCTTGGGGTCCGCTTATTTTAGGACATAATCATCCTGCTGTTCGCGAAAAAGTAACTGAAGTGATGCAAAAAGGCATGAGCTTTGGTGCGCCTACTGCACTAGAAAATGAATTGGCCGAATTAATTCTAAGTCATAATAAATATTTGGAAAAAATTCGTTTCGTAAGTTCAGGTACCGAAGCCGTAATGTCGGCCATTCGTTTAGCTAGAGGATACACTAAACGAGATAAAATTTTAAAGTTTGAAGGCTGTTATCACGGCCACGTAGATAGTTTATTGGTCAAAGCGGGTTCGGGTTTGGTTACTTTTGGCGAAACTTCATCGGCCGGTATCCCAAAATCTTTTGCCGACGAAACCATTGTGGTTCCATTAAACGACCAAAAAGCAGTTAAAGAAGCCTTTAAGCAATTTAAAAATCAACTAGCAGCGGTAATTATTGAGGGCGTTCCGGCAAATAATGGCCTATTAATTCAGGATAAAACCTTTGTACATATCTTAAGAGATATTTGCACCAAAAATAAAAGCCTATTAATTTTTGATGAGGTCATAACAGGTTTTCGCATAGGTTTTGAAGGCGCAGCTGGGTATTATGAGGTTCAGCCCGATATTATAACTTATGGTAAAATAATTGGAGGAGGATTGCCGGTAGGAGCTTATGGTGCTTCAGCAGCCATAATGAGTCATATTTCACCCGAGGGTGCGGTGTACCAAGCTGGTACCCTTTCGGGTAATCCAGTGGCAATGGCGGCGGGTATTGCCCAATTGTCTGAATTGGCTAAGCCGGGTTTTTATAAAGAATTAAACGCCAAAACCCAAGAGTTTGTAGGATCGATACAACGTTATGTTGACACGCACAATTATGCCTTCAAGGTGTTTACTATAGGCTCTATTTTCTGGTTCGCCTTTACTAAAAAAGATATTAAAACAGCTGAGGAAATTGACCCTGCCAGTATGGATAAATTCAAAATCATGCACCGCGAATTGTTAAATCGTGGTATTTACATGGGCCCATCGGGTTACGAAGTTGGCTTTGTTTCGGCGGCACATACCAAAATTGATTTAGAGAAAGCAAAAAGGGCTATCTTTGAAAGTTTAGACATTGTTTTTAAAAAGAAATAAGCATGCGCAAAGCAATCTTACTATTTTATGTAGTTACATTTTACGTATTCGCCCAAATGGCTTGGTGGGGCTATTTATTAATAAAAGCTGAGCCCGATCGTAAATTGATGGTACTGGGTGAGGGAGCTGTTTTTTTATTTTTAGTGTGTATTGGTATTATACAAATTCACAAAACGCTTAGCCGCCAAGAGAAGTTGGCGCATCAACAAAAAAACTTTTTACTATCGGTTACACACGAGTTAAAATCGCCTTTGGCTTCTATAAAACTTTCGTTACAAACCATTTTAAAAAGAGTGTTAACTGCCGAACAGCAGCAAGCACTCTTGGGAAATTCTTTAAAAGATATTGAACGATTAGACGATTTAGTAGAGAATATGCTCTTGGCTACGAAGATTGAAAATAGTTCGTATAGTTTTCCGAAAGATAAATTTAACCTATCAGAATTAGTAGAAAAAGTGGTAGAACGCTTACAAGTGCATGCTTGCAATTCACAAACTATTAAGTGTAGTGTTAGCCCCAATTTGTATTTAATTGGCGATGCATTTGCTATGAATTCGGTGCTGATTAATTTGATTGAAAATGCCGTAAAATATTCACCGGCTTGTGCCGAAGTGCTGGTAAGTTTAGAAAGCACTAACGGGCAAATGTGCATGCGGGTAGCCGACGAGGGTTCGGGCATACCCGATGTGGAAAAAAACCGTATTTTCGAAAAATTTTACCGTATTGGTAGCGAAGATACGCGTCAAACAAAAGGCACCGGCTTGGGTTTATATATTGTAAAAAAAGTATTAGAAACACATCAAGCAAGTATACAGGTAGTAGATAACACCCCAACAGGCAGCATATTTGAAATCACCTTTAATCAACAACATGATACCTAAACAACGTATTTTATTAGTAGAAGACGAGCTTCATTTACTCGATGCCATTAAGTTAAACCTCGAGTTAGAGGGCTATAAAGTAAGTACGGCTACAGATGGGAAAAAGGCGCTAAAAATTTTCAAAGAAGAGCGCTTCAACCTAATTATTTTAGATGTGATGTTACCAGAGATAGATGGCTTTCAGGTGGCCGAAACTATCCGTTTAGAAAACTCGGAAGTACCTATTATGTTTTTAACGGCTAAAAATACAAGTGAAGATCGGGTGGCTGGCCTTAAAAAAGGAGCTGACGACTATTTAACCAAACCCTTTAATTTAGAAGAACTGATTTTACGGGTAGGCATTTTGGTAAAACGCAGCCTTAAAGGCGATGATTTAAAAGAATTGCAATCGTACCGCATTGGTGATAAAACAATTTATTTCAATTCATTTGAGCTTAAGCAAGACGATGGAACCATGGTGGCACTTACCAAAAAAGAAACCATGTTGCTTAAATTGCTTATCGAACGTAAAAACGAAGCCGTTTCTAGAGAACAAATTTTAGAAACCGTATGGAATTATGATGTGTATCCATCAACCCGAACCATCGATAATTTTATTCTTACGTTTCGTAAATATTTTGAACCCGATCAGAAAAACCCAACCTATTTCCATTCTATTAGAGGGGTAGGCTATAAATTTATGGATAGCTAATGTTTACTCGTAAAGTTCGCCTACTTGTTATACTAATGGGTCTGTTACTTTTGGCATGGACCCTAAACGAAAAGGTGTATCCTATCGCCATTATTCTTGGTTTAGGCATAATTTTATTGATTTGGGGTTATTTTACCGAAGGCACTGTAGTAATGGCTGCTAAAGAATTTCATCTAAAAAATTACGATAGAGCCGAAGAATTGCTACAAGAAGTACCCGATCCGGAGCGCTTAAACAAACACCGCAGAGGGTTTTATGAATTTATTTATGGCAATATTGAATTGCACCGCCAAAATTACGAAGAAGCTGAGCGCCACTTTCAATTGGCTACTCGTTACCCCTTACGTAACACTAGCGACAAAGCCTTGGTTTGGACTCATTTGGCCAATATAAGTCTTCGTAAAAAAGAATTTGAACGTGCCCAAGTGTACGTAGAAAAAGCTAAATCACTCAAAATTACCTCGAGAGTAAAATTGATTATTGAAAAAATAGAACAAGAAATCCCCAAAAAATCGTGAGTATACCAAACCAATTAGATTCGTTATTTATAAAAGCTGCATTTTCTCAAAAAACCGAACGCCCACCCGTTTGGATGATGCGTCAGGCAGGTCGTTTTATGCCCGAGTATTGGGAAATTAAAAACAAATATTCTTTTTTGGAGATGTGCAAAACCCCGGAAATTGCCGCCGATGTAACCATGTTGCCGGTAGATTTATTGGGTATTGATGCCGCCATTTTATTTTCAGATATTTTGGTAACCGGCGAAGCAATGGGAGGCGATTTAAGTTTTACCCAGGGCATTGGCCCTAAATTTGCCAATCCGGTTCGTACTGCTGCCGATGTAGATGCCCTAGAAACCGAGGTTGGCGATCGTTTGCAATATGTAGCCGATGCCATTAAAGTGGTGCAGCAACGTTTAAACGGCAGCATTCCACTCATTGGATTTGCAGGCGCACCCTTTACGGTTATGAGTTATTTGGTAGAAGGGGGCTCTTCTAAAGATTTTAAATTAACCAAGCTGATGCTGCATAATCATCCGGAATTGGCGCATAAACTATTGGCAAAAATTGCCAAAGTAACCATCGATTATTTGAACCTACAAATAGCGGCTGGTGTTAATGCCGTTCAAATTTTCGATAGCTGGGCACAAGCACTTTCTTGGGACGATTACCGCGAATTTTCGCATCAATACATTCAGCAAATTATTGCAGGTCTACACCGAAAAGACATTCCGGTAATTTCTTTTTGTAAAGGTAGCTCGGTGTTTGCACCACTGATGGCCGAAGCAAAACCCGATGTAGTATCCATAGATTGGAATGTTGATTTGAAAGACATCAAACATCGCTTGCCTGCCGGTATGGCCGTACAAGGTAATTTAGATCCACATATTTTATATGCAGATAAATCGGTTATTAAAGATCGCATTCATCGTTTATTTGAACGTATGCGTGGCGAAGACGGATTTATTTTCAACTTAGGCCATGGGGTTATGCCCGATATTCCGTTCGATAACGTGAAATACGCCGTAGAACTCATTAAAGAATTCAGATACTAAATGACGTACCTCTATTTTAAAGCCATACACATTATTTTTGTGGTTAGCTGGATGGCTGGCTTGTTTTATACTGTGCGTTTATTTATTTACCATACGGAGGCCAACGAACTTCCAGAAACCGAGCGTAATATTTTGCAAAAACAATACGGCATCATGGAATCGAGGTTATGGAATATTATTACCACACCAGCCATGGTGCTCTCTGTGTTGGCAGGTCTGGGTATGCTTTACATCAATCCAGCTTTAGTACAAGAAGGATGGATGCAACTGAAACTAGGCTTTGTAGTGGCCTTATTGCTCTATCATTTTATTTGCCAGCGCATGATTGGGCAATTTAAACAGGGTGTTTTCAGCTGGTCGTCTACTCAATTGCGTTTATGGAACGAAGTAGCTACTATACTCTTAGTAGCGATTGTGTTTGCCGTTATTCTCAGAACTGCTCTCGATTTGGCCTATGGCCTCATCGGATTGGTAGTATTGGGCGGGAGTATTATGGTCGCGGTAAAACTTTATAAAAAATATCGTACGAAATAAGCAAGGCATACGCAACCTTTTCTCCGCTTCTTTCATCTTCTCTTAAAATAACACTTGCAAATCGATTCGGATAGGTATGGAGCACTTGGTAGCTGGATGTAAAAATGGAGATAGAAAAGCACAAGAAGCCCTTTATAAGCAACTTTCAGCAAAAATGATGGGAGTTTGTATGCGCTATGCTGCCAATAGAACCGATGCAGAAGATATTTTGCAAATGGGTTTTGTAAAGATGTTTCAGAAGATAAGTGATTTTAAGAACGAAGGATCTTTTGAAGGCTGGGTACGACGCATTATGGTAAATACCGCTATTGAGTTGTATCGGAAAAATGTACGGTCGCTTCACACAGTTGAATTGGAGGGGGTTGTAGAAGTAGATGATGCTAATGCTTTAAGCCAATTGGCAGTAAAAGATTTAATGCAGTTGGTGCAAAATTTACCTGATGGCTACCGAATGGTTTTTAATTTATACGCTATTGAGGGTTATTCGTATAAAGAAATTGCCGAACAGTTAGGAATTTCTGAAGGCGGGTCTAAATCACAATTGTCCAGAGCTAGAAATTATTTGCAAGAAAAAATAAGAAAATTGGAGGTGCCCACTTATGAATAATATGATGGAAAATACTTTTGATAAGGTGTTCAAAGATAAACTTGTGGAGGTGTCTGTAGCCCCATCTCCGCAGTTATGGGAAAACATTTCGGCGGGCTTGGAGCAAAAGCAACAGAAAAAACGAGTGATTTCCCCTTGGTTAGGTTTAGCTGCTAGTGTGTTGTTTGTTTCTTTAGGAGCGTGGTGGTTCTTTCCTATGAACCAAGCCCCATTAAGCACTGTAAAGGCTGTGAAGGTACAGCAGATGCCTATACGTTCTACCAATCCTGAATTAATAGCTCAAGAAAATTTGCCGAAAAAAGAAGTGGCACACATTGCTAAACCACTAGTTATAGATAAAGTAGCCCAATTACAGCAGGACTTAACGGTAAGCCCAGTTTCGGTTAACACAGTAGAGCCTAAGCCAAGCACCACTCATCTACAGACTGAACAACAACAGGTAGCTGTTTTAAACGAATTGCCATCAATAGAATCAGTAACAATATTGAGTGGTTTGCAGGAAACAGCTTTTACCGGTGCCCAGCCCAGCACTACAAAGCCTGCCAAAAAACGCATTCGCTCTTTAAGCGATTTTGTTAATTTTGTGGTTGCAAAAGTAGATAATCGGGAAGAGAAGGTTTTAGAAACATCAAGCGATGGGGCTATATTAAGTCTCACTGCGCTCAATGTGGGTCCTTTAAAATTTAAAAAATAATAATACAGAAAAATAACATGAAAAAAACAATCATTACAGCAGCATTCAGCGTACTTGCTTTTGTTGCTCAAGCGCAAAATCGGCCAGCCTTTAAGGATAAAAAAACAATTATATTGTTAGGTAAAACAGGGCAAAGCCAAGATAGTGTACCTTCTTCGACTAAAACTATTATCCGAATAGGTGCATCTGCTGAACAAGACAGCCTGCAACTTAAAGGTAAAACAGTTATTCAAATTGGTAAGGCTGTCATTATTAGAAGTAGAAATTCAGATACTGCTGTTACCTTAGGGTCAGCGAACCCCGCTGTAGCTAAACCCAAAAAATCCGTTACTATTGGCTTCGATTTTACTCGTTTCGATTTAGGCTTTAGCCGTTATTTAGATCAGGGGAGTTTTACCTTGAGTCCGGCTAATGCAAATCTGGATTTTATGCCTGCTAAAACAAGTAATGTAGGCTTCGATTTTTTCCAATTCAAATATAAACCCAGCGATAAATTTCGCTTTTACATTGGTGCCGGTTTAGATTGGAATCATATCAGGTTGAATAACAATGTCACGTTTCAAAAAAATCAAGCTACACTAACTGCCACACAGGATGTGATCAGTTTTACTAAAAACCGTTTCAGTAGCCGTTATTTAAGAATTCCTATTGGTTTCGATTTCACCAAAACTATTCAGAATGAGCATAAATTACATGTAGTAATTGGTCCGGAATTGGGCTTTTTATTAAACGGGAAGGTTAAACAGGAAAGTAAAGAACGAGGTAAAGAGAAATTTAAAGACGATTATAATTTTAACCCATTCCGATACGGAGCCTTTGTTCGTGTGGGCTATAAAGGAATGGGAATATATACCAAATACTATTTTAACGATGTTTTCGCTAAGGGCCAAGGCCCAGCAGAACTTAAAAATATATCTTTTGGCCTAAGCTGGGGTTTCTAAAACTTCATATCCGTCTCATTTACCCACGTCAGGCTTTGTTTGGCGTGGGTTTTTTTATCTTTGGCCATGCCCAATACGCTTATTCAGCTAAATCAAGTTTCTAAATCCTATCCAAACAACCCTAATGGAGGCATTCGAGAAATTAATTTGCGTATTCAGCAGGGAGAATTTGTAGCTATTTTAGGAGAAAGCGGAAGTGGCAAAACTACCTTACTAAAACTCATCTTCGGCTTGTTAAGTCCAACTGAAGGAGAGGTTTTGTTTCAAGAAAAAAAAATTTTAGGCCCCGAGGAAAAACTTATTCCGGGTCACGAGCATATGAAAATGATTGCTCAAAACTTCGATCTAAACACCTATGCAAAGGTGTATGATAATATAGCTTCCATGCTTTCTAATACCAACTTAGAAGCTAAAAAACTGAATACTTTGGCCATGATGCAAGCCTTGCGAATAGACCATTTGGCCGAACGCCGTGCCGTAGAATTAAGTGGGGGAGAGCAGCAACGAGTGGCCATTGCTCGGGCATTAATTACCAAGCCTCAGGTGTTATTGCTCGACGAACCTTTTAGCCAGGTTGATGTGCTGATGCGCAAACAGTTGCGTGCCGATTTAAAACGGCTTTCAAAAGAGTTGGGCACCACCATGATTTTAGTTTCTCACGACCCGCTAGACGGACTCTCTTTGGCTGATACCTTGCTGGTATTGAAAAAAGGCGAATTACTTCAACTAGGAACTCCCACTGAATTAATAGATAAGCCGGCAAATGCTTATGTGGCTAAACTATTGGGCGGTGCAAATGTGCTTCAGGCTCAAAACGCCAATCACATTTTAGGATTACAACTAGCTAGCAATCAAGTGTTGGTTAGTTATCCGCATGAACTTGCTATT
>Ga0070374_10000254_pt1 | contig 20617 bp, 26 predicted proteins | sample LauGreSuBDMM15SN_2_FD_66374 | JGI IMG/M metagenome (GOLD analysis project Ga0070374, IMG submission 66374) | Freshwater lake microbial communities from Lake Michigan, USA - Su13.BD.MM15.SN (version 4) (version 4) | ecosystem: Environmental > Aquatic > Freshwater > Lake | place: Lake Michigan...
GCGCCCATCTGCAAGCCCACGCGAGCGATCATTTCCTGAAAGATCTTGGTCTGGGCCGCTGCGTCAGCTTCCGCCTTCTGCTTCGCCGCAGCCATCTGGCGCTCAAACACCGCAGCCATCTCTGCCAGCTTCTGTTTCAGATCCTCCTGCTCCATTCTGCAAGTGTCGTTTCGTCAGAAAAAAAATAACAATTTTATTTACGAAAAAAAGAGGGAGGGTGTCACGCTATTTTTTGAAGGGAACTGAATCTAAGACTATTTATTCATGCAATAATTAAGGCAATCAAAACGTGGCATCGACTGTGCGTGGCTTGCTTCTCCAAAGATGGCCACTCGGTCCCTTTTATAGAGAAGCCAAACAAACTCGAGCAAATCAAATTCCTTTTTTATCCGTCTCGTGCGTCAAAATCTCGTGTTGCGTTGCATGCGGACGAGCCCAAGCCGTATTTACCAGCACGCGAACCCGCACATGCGTGTAATACGGAATGCGCCCAGCTTCGCGACACTCAGAAAAATCGACCCGATGCGCTACATCTACCTGCTCTATTGCCTGTTTCTCTCCTTGGCGCTAGTAGGCGCCGTGTGGAATATACGTGGCCTGTGGGGCAGCGCTATAGGAGCCTTCTGCTTGGTCGGATTTTTTATGTGCTACAAGACGATACGTGAAACAAAAATTCAAAATATAGAAGAGGCGGGAGGATGTTGAAACGATTTAATGCTTCGGTGATTTCATATCCAAAGCTTCTTGAACTTGGTCCGACTTGAAAGCTAAATCCCAACAGTCCAGACTGGCTAGCAAGTCATCTAATTTTTCCTGGAAGATGCGCTCTGCCTCCTGTGGCATAGAAGCGAGGCGGAGATTCCTGTGCTTCTTCTTTTCAAACTCAACGAGGTCCCTGCGCTCCACATCAGCAGAGGGCTTGGTCTCCACGACAACTGGCTTTTTGGTGAGCAGGTCCTCGTACGCATCGGCACGGTCTGCATTTCGGTGCCTCTCTTGTAACTTAGTGTCGATCGACAGAGGTACGTCCATACACTTCACGGGACGAGATTTGGCCCTGTTAGCGTCATGTTTGACGTCATCGGGACTCACATACCAGGAACCCGAGAAGGATGTCTCACACGCAGAACGCTTGCCCAAATCAACATGCTCAAGCACCATAGCGCACGTCACGTCATTGCGACTCACATACCACATAGCGCACGTGACCGACATCACGACAGATGCTCCACCCGAAAGCGTCTTATATACCACACACGAAAGAACCGAAGCGGCTCATACAACCGCGATTGCACTGATATAAAGCACAGCAGATCACACCGCCATGGCCAAGTACGACCCGCTTGCCGTTCGAAGTGTCCTCGGGCCTGATTGGATTATATCACATGACGGAGAAGATTATGCAGATGGAAAGCATAACAAGCCACCAGCACCCTCACCAGACAATCCTCCGTCTGGCCAACCAAATATCATCATTCCACCAGCCCATCCCTACGTCCCACACGCACACCCGATACCATACCGGACTGCCTACACAACAGGGCCGAAATTGGGCGTCGCGGCGGTGTGTTTCCTCGGATTGGGTGTCTTCTTCGTGGTGCTACCCAGTTCGACCTGGACATTATCCCTCGGTGGATTTTTCTTCTCCATAGCATTTTGTTTCATCATGGCGATCGGCTGCTGGTGTGTTCCTGTGAACTACAACACCACGATTAACAACAACGGTAACACGGGCTATTTGCCACCTTACATCCCGCCTGGACCTGGTGTGCCTGGAGTACTCCCTGGTGTGCCTGGAGTACTCCCTGGAGTACCCCCTGTCTTTCGTGTTTGAAAATGAATGAGCTCAGTTCGTGTATTTTTTTTATTTTCAAGTTCGCGCGAATTTTCTTTCGCATGTCTATAAAAGCAACATGAAAACAGACCAAATCCAATCCACAGAGCACATGGCGTCTGCAGACAAGACCGACCTGCATCTTGGGCTCATTGGCGAAATGATCGCCGCCACCGACCGCAACAACGAGCGCCGCCACCTCGCTGCCCTCGCCGCCTTCCAAAAGGCCGCCAACGTCGAGAACGCGGTGCTGGTGCACAAGGCCCACTTCTTCGGCCTTGCTCCCACCCACGACGCCGACGGCAAGCTGCTCCGCCGCTTGAACTTCATTGATCCCGCCAACACCGAGCTCGTCCTCGCGCTCCACGCCGGAGCCTGGAAAGACAACGCCCACTTCACGTACACCGCCAGTTACATTGGCAAGCGCGGTGAGCCCCTCCTCTTCCACGGCACCTTCGTCGACCGCCACGACTACAAGGTCCTCTGCTCCACCCCGCATGAGGTCCTCCGCGCCTACCCGCGCGGCAATGCGCTCGTCTCGATGCTGGTGGACCGCACCTTCGCGGGCGTCGAGGCCTTCGCCGTCGCGGTCGAGAACGCGCTCGGTGATGACGTCACTACGGTCCTGCTTGCGGGCAAGATCGACACGCTTTCTGACTCGTGAAAAGTTTATTGAATAAATGTTAGCAAGTGTAATCATTTGCTCTTTTTCAACTGCTGTAGCAGATTAGTCAGGTTGGTTTCTACTTTCCTCTCAAAATCGCTTTTGTCGCCCTTTTCGTTGTCCCACTCCATGCCGTGGATGGTGTCACCTCCGTCCTCTGCTTCAATTTCTGTATATTTGAAGGCTCTTCCTGTCACGTATATCAGCTGGACGTGATACAGGTCCCAAGGTTTCAGAATACGTTCACACTCTCGTTCAGTGATACCCGAGTCGTGATCTTCCTTCTGCAATCTCTTGTACGCCTTATTCATTTTTCTCTGGAGAACTCTCAACTTACGTTTGTCCTCAGAATCCAATTTGGAATTTTCTTGTTTCAAGCGTCCAAATAATAGACGTCTTGCAGCCTTAATTTCTTCATATTTCTGGTTGACTGTCTTCTCTAAATGTTCAAGACTAACGTAGTTTTGCACATCTTCCGAGTCCGACATACCACCTTCACACTCGACCTTTATACTAACAATCACGAATTCTCAACCTCTTCAATGCGTTTATTGAATAGCCTTTGGAAAAAAGATCTTTACAAGACCTAGTGTATACACCAAATCGACTGGGATCTTCGATACGGCACTGTTTGCTCCGAGACGCGGGTGAAAGGCCATGACGAAGGCGAGCGCGCGAAGGCGATCGATCTCCTCATTGGCGGCTCCAATGACATTTTCACACATGGCAATGGCAGCGTTGACGATGTGCAGTGGGCGTTCAGGCGTTTGTATCTGCTTCTGTCTGAACAGGGATTGGGACACAAGCGCTTGATTGCGCCTCCGAAACGGGTCCCGAGTGTCCGCTGTCAGAGCCAGTGTGACGTCAGCAGCCTGGAGCAATCCATTCTCGTCCTCCAAGCGTACTATCCGTACAGTCTGCTCGCCGTTGACCTTTTGGAGCTCTGCAATTTGTGCACGTGACGAAAGCGAATCCTCGTGCAGGAACACGATGTGATTACAAACACATAGGATCATTCGCATAAAGAGGACCAAGAGCACATAGCCCACGAAACCCCAAAAGCAGAAAGAAAATATCATACCACCAGCCACGAGCATTGAGACAAACAAGTCGATAATCATCTTTCACTCCGAGCGTGAAAGACGACAAGGATTAGGAAGGTAGACCGCACGTATATACTATGCCCCCGTGTCTTTCACCACCAAAAATCATCGCGAAATCACTTTTATTACATCCAAACCCAAAAATCAACAATCAACATCACACGAGCTCACTAGCCAGGAGCAGCGCCACCAGAGGGTCCTTCTTCACCTTGGGCTTCAATCTCGCGTTCGTGAGTCGCTTGAGATTATTCGCGAGATTCTTCTCTTTGAACACCAGCCGATTGGCTTCCAGCAGCGCATTCTGCTTCTTCATGGTGCCACTCGTCACGCTGCCGAGGCGCTGGACGCGAGGGAACTTGGCGAGGTCCCTCTGCCCGCCAAACCCAAACATCAAGACGTGGTCGTATACAGTTCCGATGCCCTTCACGTAGCACCACGCCACGGCTTCCGTCAGAACCGCTTGCCACGCACCCGTGTCCCGCACAACGATCGCAGTGTATCCAAGCAACGAGCGTCCGGCCAGCGCGCCCTGGAAGGACAACACGCCGAGTTTTTCGATCGCCCGCAGAAGCACCACCACGCGCACGATCCCGGCCTTGACATTCTTCGTCAACGCCCGCTCCACGCCAACCTCGCGCGCGTGCGCCTGCACCTCCTCCTGAGACACACGAGAAAGCGCGACCATCTCCGCGACGTGCTCGAGCCGAGCATCGAGCGCCGCAGCAAGCGCGAGCGTCAGCGTCTGCTCTTCGTCGGTAAGTCCGAAGCGCTCCTGCTCGGCCGCCATGGCCTGCGCTTGCTGCACGCGCTTCTCAGTGCTCGCCACACCCGCCCACGCCCCGCCCGCGATGGCTTCGCCCTGTCCATAGACTTTCTCGAAGACAGTGGCCTCGATCGGTGGGACCCAGCCAGCGCGCAACTCATCAGGCATTATCGGGGTTACAGACCTCGAGCGTGCCATCTGGTCTGGTGAATTCTGTGTTTGGGAGTTTGGAGATCGAGTGTGCTTTTATAGGCAAAACTCGCGAACCGAAGCAAAATACGCGAACCCAAGCAAAATACGCGAACCAAGGCAAAAGCATACAAACGCTCGCGAACCAAGAGGAAAAAATAACATACACGTGCAAAGGGAGCACGTGCAGTATAAGAGGTTTTCCATAAAAGCATATGTTAGTCACAGAAGTCGAAATGCTTTTGAGCAACGCGGACCCGGTCCAGACACGTAAAATGCTCGAGTGGATGAACAGAAGAGATGAGAAATTCCTGTTTGACCCCAAGCAGCGCAGCGACTATGGTCTAGTGGGCACGGACATTGCTAGCTGGGACCCTCGGATGATAACGGTGCACAGTAGATGCCGGACGGGTCCGTTCATCGACTTCCGGTTCACACTACACACATATGACTATCCACACCATCTAGCCGACATCTTACGTGCTTCACAGTGGAAAGTCAAGGCACGCTTCAGAAAGGCCTGGATCGTCAATTCTAATCACCATGATTCGGTCTCCTGGTATCCTTGGGTTCATGTGTGTGATGCCGACTTTCACTGCGTCTGGTGTCCGCTGAAGGACCGCAAAAGACAAGAGGGTAGATAAACACACGTCGTTTATTGAATAAACAGGATACGTTCTACGAGTGCAATGGGAGTATGCCCGTCACTTTTGCGCGGCACACGGGACACGGCTTCTCGAGCGCTTTGACGATTGCGCCACAGTCCCGGCAGAATTCGTGTCCGCATGGTATGAACGCGGCTCGATTCTTCATCTCATTCAAGCAAATCATACACTCGCGCCCTGCAGGCTCTTCTGCCGCAGTTTTTCCTCCGGCGTCTCCAGCGACCACAGCCGCCTCGAGCATGGAGTGCTTCGCGACAAGTGCATCGTACTTTTTCTGATCATCTTCGATGGCCTTGGTATGAAACTTCAGATAATCAAGTCTCTGTGTCTCATTGCTCTTGTAGTATTCTTCCATTCTTGACAACTCAGCCTTCGCCGATGTAAGGGCTTTCTGGAGTAGATGCACATGATTTTTTTGCACGGAAACCTGAGCTTCCCTTTTAGCTTCGAGGATTGTCATTTCGCCAGTCACCTTGTCAACCTTGCGCTTTTTCTCTGCCAATTCTTGCCCCGACGTTTGGATCTTTGCAAATCTTCGCGAGCTTTGCATTTGCGGATCCATGTTCATCACTGAAGCCGTGACCATTGACGATCCAGGCGAGATGCACATGTCTTCCATTAACGCTTCCTCGGTTAGAGGATGTCCATCGCATTTAACGTCGGATATAAACGAAATAAGGCCTGCGGAAATGAAGTACTTCTTCATCTCATCAAAGACGACGTCCTTGGCCGACAAAAAGATCGTGGTCTGAGGGCGTACTTGCTTGCCATCTTCCATGTAAAACACCATCAAGAGTCCCTTCTTAGTCATGGTCGCTTGAATCACGAGAGTCGCGCTTGACGCAAGACCTTGGTCTTCGAAAAGCGCTCCAATCCTCAAGTCAGAATTCAATCCGACGTTCCAATTGTCTCCACTCGAGAAACAAAACTGACCTTTGTGGCCGTGAAATTTCTCAAATTCTTTGAGGGCACGCCCGACAAGACCGAAAGCCTGGATCTTCACCCGAACAACAGTGTCATTCCATGTGATGTTTACGAGCCTGACGTAATCCACGCCCTTGATACAACTGATCTCAAGCGATAGATGCAGCGTGCCCTCCACAGGTCTGCGCGCCCACCAACAAAGCTCATGGATATACGCCAAATTAAGTTTTTCGATCTGTTGCGAATTTTCCTTCTGGGAAATCAAAGTGCAATCGACGTGGCAATTAGCAAGTCCAAATTGTGACAATAGCTTGTGAATCCATTCAGTGATATTATCCCCTTCATAGACCTGCTTGGCACCCTGATGTTTTCGTGTGTTGTTGCCAACCTGCACGTTCGACGTGTCAAGCAGAACGCGCAACTCGAATGTGCCGTAACCCTGTTGGATACCAGACATGGTATCCTCAGATCTCTGAGCAGGCGTGTGCTTTTATACCCGCGGTCTGTTTTATGCAACATTTTTTTCTTCACGTTTAATAAGAAACGAACAGACACAATTCTCAAATGAGAAAAACGAAGAGACACGCTACAAGAACGCGGCCTGCGTGGTTCTGATCTCCACGCGGCAGATGGGACAAACCTCCAAGGCCATGACCGGCGGAATGCAATTCACACACACCGTATGTCCGCAGGGCACAAAAAGCATGATGCTGTCGCCCAGGTACCTCTCATTGAAACACACCGAACACGCGCCGATTTCCACGCGCGTTTCCACGCGCGGTGCAGCCGCGGGCGCGACCGGTTCCTCCTCGATCGTCGCCAGCACCGCCTCGAACCGCGCGCGCTTGCGCTCGCTCTTTTCAAGCGCAGCAGCTGCGTCCGCGACCAGCTTGGCCTGATCAGAGACGTGCATCGCGTTGATCTCATTCACGCGTTTCTGGAAGCGCAGCGCGTCTTCATAGTGTCTTCTCGCGAAGTCAACTGTATGCACGTGGCAGTCCATGTCGAGTTCGGCTTTTGCCTCCAAAATGCGCGCCCGCTGCTCGTGAGCCTCGAGCGCGCGCTTGTGTCCCGCTGCCTGGACCGCCGCCGCCACGGCCAGCGCGGCCAGCTCGCTCCGGTCGAGTTGAGTGATGGTCAGCGTCGGGGCATGAACGTTGTCCCCGATGCGTTTCGTGACGTCTGTGAGCTTGAAGGGCTCTCCGTTCAGGCTGACCGTGATGCGTTCGTCGTACGTAAGCCCTCGCAACGTGGTGGCGTCAACTACTACGTCACAGACCTTGCTACGAAACGGCTCTGTCTGCGTGTACTTGAAAGAGCGATCCTCGCAGATCACTCGCATCAAGACGCGCACATACTTTTGGACCATGATGCAGATGCGGGCGCCCTTTGCCAGCCTGGCGGCAGTGTGGACCTCGTGGGCAGTCATCGTTTTTCCATCAATTGCTTTTCCGCGGACGGTGAAAATGACGTCTTCAATCGGCACGTTGAGCGTTTCGAGAGCCGCCTCCAACATTGGCTGCAGAAGTTCAAAACAATAGCAAAAATACGTTTTGGTGAACAAGTGGTCGTGTGGTTGGTCTTCTTCGAGGAAACACAACTCTATGTGCAATTCATCTGCGGGATGCATGCTCGTCCTCTGAAGTAGCCCGATCGTCATGGTATCACCCTGCTTATAATGGAAACGATCATCACCAAAGGTACGTTCCCTGCGGGCGTGGCACATGCACGAATATTTCCCGTCTGCGGGCTTTCCGTAAAAGACAATTACGTCATTCAAGGACAGTCCGCGGTCCTCCAGGTACTTCACGATCACATCGTACACGATCTCATCGCGTCCGGGTGTGATGTCGGGGTACTGGAATATCTCGCCATTCGGCAAGTTAGTGGAATCACAGCAAATGTGGACGACGAGGTCGCTTTCAGACACCACGATGGAAGAGTCTACAGACATCTTCCTGGTGTCTACAGATGCCTCGTTCTCCAAGCTCTTATATATAAATTCAAATTAGTTTCCTCGCATCCACCGATCACCCAGCGCGTCAATCCGCTTGTGCAGCAAGTAGTTGTCCACCTGCTGCATCACATAGCACGCGTCGACCGTGGCCGCTTCGAAGACCGCCGGCATGAGGTCGCGCACCTTCTTGTCCGTCGTCATGCAGACATGCGCGACATTCAGACACTCGTGCAGCAACTGCGCGTGCAGGTCCGTCAGCACGCGCTCCCGCCCGCGTTCCTCGAGCAGCGCCCGATCGGCTTTCTTGGCTAGCTCGTTCAGCTCGAGCCGCAGATCCGCAAAGCGCTCCTTGCCGATCACGTAGTGTGCCCGCGAGGCATCGAACGCAAACGCGAACGCGTCCACGAATGCACAGAAGCGCTCAAACATCACGCGGTCCATGCATGACTTTGCGCGCTGTTTTATACGCTAGCAATCTTCCATGCGAAACAGGTCGAGCCTCACGATCCATCGCACGTCGAGGCATTCGTAATACACCAGCGCTGCGTAGAATATCGAGGCACCCGTGTACACATCCACGTACGCGATCAAGCGTCTGCACGAGTCCTCCACAGCCACGGGCATGCGAACACACAGCTATTCGGCGTGCAAATTCAAATTTTATTTTTTTCCGTACAACACAGTCCAGTATTTAACAGTCATTGCCGTCTACCATGATTCAGCCGTTTCCTGATGAGCCATCCGGAACTACACAGACCGCAATCGATGCGGAAAGATTACAACGAAAGCCAAGCAGAGAAGAATACGGCAGCTTAGTCAAACAAAAAACACCTGAACCTCGTTCTAGACCAGAATCACCCCGTGCAGAGCCGCGGCGCCTGTCGCTAATGTCGCAGCACCGCAACACCGCCGACCAAAAAACACACCCCTCTCGCAACTTCCACCTGCCGCATCTTGCCACGAAAGACGCGGCGCACGCTGAGAAGCTCCTGTCGATCTACTGCGGCCGGCTCTGCGCGTGGGGCCTCGCGACGTTCGAGGCGACCTCGAGCGAGGCGCGGCTGCTGCATGAACTCCAGGCGCTCGACTACCTCATGCAGGCCTCGGCGCTTTCACGCACGGTCGACCCGAGCGCGTACGAGACCGAGGCGCACGCGTCTTCTGTCCTCGCTCTCACTCGCGAGGCCATGCACGCGAAGGAACACGTGACTGCATTCCGTCTCTCGTTCGAGGTGGACCAGCACCTCTACGACATTATCGAGGTCGTGCAGTGCTTGCACCATGCCGCTGTTTCGACGCTACTCGGACTGTTTTTAAGTACGTAGGTGTTTAGACGGTCAGTATAAAAGAATACAGTGCATTTGGTATGCCTAATCTTCGTAGATACGGCCTCGGCCCGATTGAAAGGGCTATGGTTGATATTATCGGAAACGATGACCTAATGGCAATCCGCAATCAAATACAAGAGAGACGCAGGGACTGGGATGTACTCAAAAAAGACGGAGATGCACTTGCGCAATTCCTCAAAGATACATGTCGTGAATCCATGCCACGCAATAATCAAATCCACACTGAGAAGTTGAGAGACTTGACTAGCCCGGCTGGAGAAATTTCACAAATAATCTGGAAATACAATAAGAAAACCAATGGCAGTATGTTACCAGCTGAAAATGCACGTATCATGACGTCGGTGCCGACGGCGGGTAGTTGGCAGAAAGGCGAGTACAATACACTTTTTGAAGCTCTTGGATTGAAGTTTGCTTCGTGCGAAACATTCAAAACATGTGTACGTGACCCAACCTCAAACGAACGAATATGTGGACGCAATGGCCACAAGATACACAAGGATGACCTATGCATTGAGTACGACCAGAACGCTACCAGGGATACATGGCCACAAGTATCAGAAACGTTGTATCATAGATTAGTCGCTGCAAGCAAGGCCGAAAAATCAAGTGTAGATGCTATTTTCCACTGGGGTTGCATATCACACAATGAACAACTAGTCGCGAATCATAAGGTTGGTGTGGAGGAATGGGCGAAGGGATGGGATTGGAAAATGAATCACAAGGACGCTGTGGAGGGATGGGAGTGGCATGAACACTGGAATATATTATACTGCATTGCAATGGCTCGACATGCACTCGATTTTTTGAAAACAGGTGGTCGTTTGGTCTTAAAAGTTAGGACCTTTGAATCGGCAGAGACACTGGGTTTGATATCGTTGATATCCTGTGCATTCGAAGAAAGTCATGTTTTTGGAGATCCTCACCAATTAGCTGAGTGTGCAATGTTTGTTGGTAATGGCTTTTTGGGATCGGACGATGATACCGTCGAAAAGGTAAAAAAATCTTTACAAACGAACACAAGATATCAGTTAGATCAAATATTTTGCGATAAATTGTCAGCCGAGGACAAATTCCGCATCACCTTGCAAGACGCAGTCGCTGTGCGAGAAAAAATGCGATGTGACCATGACTACGTGACCTTAATCATGCTACAAATTATCTATCACGTCGAACAATGTCTCACGGGTTCATCGTCACAGTTTCCATATGATCAATTCAAATGCACATTACAGGAATTGAGCGATATGGACCCTATTCCGATGGATAAACGATGGTTACAGGATACCATCAATAAAATTGACATATTTATCAAGAAGCACCAGACAGACAAAAAGTTACAGGACACATTATCTACATTCGTAAATCGATGGCAACTCACGAATTTTTCCGTCACAGACGACAACAACGCTACCGTGAATCATAGAGACAAACACTCGCATAGACACACAACAAAACTACATTCTCTCCTTCAACAACTCAAAGCTCATCGGGCATCGTCTTTCGATGCGCCCAGATGAAAGTACTCCTTTAATAAAATCAAACTCCTGCCTATAAAGCACTCTCAATACTGCAAAATGTCCACTCCACACGCACACGCCCCACACCTCGAGATCGCCGCGTCGCGCAGCTTCACGCACCTATTTGCCAAGGCCAAATACTGTCATATTCACACAGAACTCGCGAGCGACATCGAGAGGGCCATGCGAGAGCTCGCGGTGGTCTGTGACGAGATTTTCTACCCGCACGAAACGCACGAGATCCGCATGGAGATGCGCGACCTCGCCGCGAGCATGGAGCGCCCCGACTTCGTCTCGCCCGAGCGGCTCGCGCAGTTTGCGCAGCTCCGCGCGACGGTCGAGGGCTTGCTGGATACCCGCAAACGCAACGCGCATGTCATTCCGTTCGCGCTGACGCCGCACGCAAAGCACGAGTACATGCGCATGCTGCTGCGCATGGATCTCGCGCTCGTGCGCCTGAAGGTGCAGGTGCTGCTGCAACAGCTTGGAGAGTAGCACGCATTTCAGCTCGTTGGCGGGAATCGCCGCGCGCGTATATAAGACTGGTCGCGCACGGTTATCTGAAGGTCCAATGGAGGACCTTTGTGGCAGCAAGGCTGCCAAGCGCGCGCTGTCCGACGCGCTGTACGCGCGTACATACAATGTTGTCATTGAGACAGTGGTCAAACCGTTGCGCCTCGATGATTTGCCGCTTGAGATCAAGATTGCGATCGTTCAGAAATCGGGCAATCTGTTCGTGATTCGCGGGGCCTCCCGCGGCTGGAAAGAAGAACTGACCAAGGCCAAACTGGAGTTTGAGGCCAACAAGAACCTCGCCGGTTATGTTGGCTCTCAGCCTGAGCAGCACCGCAGGGTGACGCAAAGCTTTGAGCATCTCAACAACTTGGGTCGGATCTGCACTCTCACAAGTCTCGCGCTCAGTGGTTGTCACGTAGCGCGTGCTCCAGGCAACCGTTTCACTACGGCTGCCAGTTCCAAATTGGAGCGTTTCAGCCTTGAACGCGTTGTCACGGAAGTGAGATTGATTATCGACGTGTTCAACTTTTCCCGCTATCTCAAGGTTGTGGAACTGATCGACTGTCGGTTGTCTGATCGGGAATTTGGTCTGCTCGGTGACGCTCTGCATCTTCTTGCGAATCTCACAACGCTCACGGTCGGCTCTGCAGGCATGACGGAGGGAGCGGGAATGACTCGCTTCGCCAACGGTTTAGCAACGCGTAGTCAACTCGAAATGGTGGATTTCAGCGGGAATGATTTCACGTCGGGACTTGTGCTTGGAGAGGCGCTGGCCAAGCTTGGCAAGCTCACGCATTTCAATTGCAGACAATGCAAATTGAACGCCGTGGGATTCGAGCAAATTCTCTACGGCCTCAAAAATTGCAGTCAATTACAATGGCTTACAGTCAAATCATTGGATGCGGTGACCTTAGATCCAAACGGGGCAATGCGTGAGGCTATCGAGTCGATATCAAAGCTCTCTAACCTCCAGCAACTCCAATTGTACGGTTTTCCGATAGGGGCACACGCGCTCGACATCAATGTCGAGCTCCTAACCCGTCTGTATACACTCGAGCTATCAGGTTGTAACATCAACAGAGATACTTTCAAAGGTATCTTGTCGACATTGGTTCGAAGTTCCTGCCTCGTTACTCTGGATTGCGAGAGGAATGGTGGAATCGATGACGACGCCTTGAACGCTATCATCGACTTCGCGAAGAAAGTCCCGACGCTCAAGTTTGTTTTTGTGAACGGGACCAGGACTAGCATTGGAGAACTGCGTGCGGTGAGTTTACAATTGAGATTGTTGAGTAACGCGATTCTCGTTTTCGATGACGAGGAGGACAGCGAGTCCGAGGAAGAGGCTGATGATCTCAATGTGTTGGACGTGTTTGGCGACTCCGGCTCAGACTCTGAGCCCGAAGACCCTGAGCCCGAGGACTCTGAGCCCGAGGACCCTGAGCCCGAGGACTCTGATTCAGAGGAAGACGAATCAGACTAGATTTCGTTTTATTATCTGAGTAAAGAAACACGACTCAAAACTATGCCACTACGCCTGCTGCCTCGTTGGTCTCATATTTCGCACGCTGCTCCTGCAGCCACGCCTTCACCTTTTCCGCGAGCTCGCCCTCTTTCGTCCACACCTCTTTGTGCGGCATGTAGTCATCGCTGTCGCTCCCGCTCTCGCCGTCGCCGACGCCAGGCGCCTCGCCGAGGCGGAAGATGATCTTGGGAAAGATGTGCTTCTTGAGGCTGTCATCGTAGGACGTGTTGAACCTCGTCACGAGCACCAGCTTCATCATCCGCTTGCTGCGCTTCGTGTACAGCTTGAGCTCGTCCCTGCCCTCGTACTTCATCGTCTGCACGCTACTCTCCATGATCCACGGCAGCGAACGCACGTCGGAGGTCGACGGGAAGATGAATGAATCGCACGGGCCGGAATGCGCTGACAGCCAGAAAAGGTGAAGCGCCGCGCGAAGCTCGTCCGCCTCGAGCTTGCGCACCGCGGCAAGCATCGCCTTGCACGTCTGGCGGACGCGCACGACGTCGAGCACGTTCTTGTGACGGTCCTTGACCCTCGTCTCGCTGGAGTACAAGCGGAGACCGTGCGAGAAGTGGCTGATTTCCGTGTGCATCCTCGCTTTGTCGCGGAAGAGCGTCGCCGCGAGGCAGTCGTAAAGGTCATCGGGAAAGGTGGGCATGCGTCGGCTCTGATTTGAGCCTGCGCGGTCTACGGGCTTTTATAGACGTGGCAGTGGCTCTTCGTGAAAAGGTGCGGGATTCGATTTTTTTTGGGATTTCTATGATTTATTAAAAACTATGTCTTAAGGACTACTCTCCTCAAAAACCACACGCAAGTCCGGGCGTTCCAAAGTCAGCCTGTGGATGTGTGGTACTTGCAGACGTCGGTAATGACTACGCTGGGCACCATATTTGAAATCAGTCAGCTTCGACAGCTTTGCTACCATATCCAAGAAAGTCCGAAGACTTGTTGGTTCTAGGTATGTTTCTCCACTGATATACTCGAGAACCCGCAGCGCCGCGAAACCGCCCGCGGACACTCGGGTTGCAAATGCACTTACAACAAACGGATGTATGACATCGGCACGCATCCAGTCGACGTAGTCGTGCACTCTAAGGGTCTCGAGCTTCGTCGACAGAAAGTCAAATAGTACACAATCACTAGTCTTGTCCTCACTCTTCACAAATGTGTATCCACTGTACGAAAGACTCGTCAATGAAGTCAGACCATTGATTACCGGAAAACTGGACAGCGTCATTTTGTAAGAATTCGGAATCACGATTGACAGAATCGTCAAAACTTGCAAGTTCGGAATGACCTTGATGCCCGCCTCGAAGGATTTGTACAAGTCACCGTCAAACACGTGAAATTTGAGTTCCTTCAACGTCATGGGGTTGTAAGAGATGAGGTTCTCACAGACCGTGCTGAACACGTTGATCTTGTTCTGATCGAACCCACGGCGGACGTCATCCAAGTACCAAGTCAAGTCTCCACTCGATATATACACATCAATCTCGACTCGCGTGAGGGGTACCACATTCTCTTTCCAGCGTTTGAGTCCATAGTTCGTCAAGCTCACGGAATTGAAGCCTCCTTCATGGTTCAGGTTTACCCGAACATTCTGGACGGTTAACAATCCGTCACGCACCATCGCACGGAGAAACTTGCTAGCGCATGCCGCCTTCCACGGGACAACGCCGTCCGGGAATAACAAACGCTGCTCGTCGAGGCCGAACCCAGTGAGGTGATTCAAGATGCAGAACGGCATCTTGATCCTCTGATGAGACGCGCACGCGTGTCTTATATATACCACGATGTCAAATCAAACGTGACTGTCGCCCGGTCTCGGCTCGAACGGCTGTCGCTTTCCAGAGACGCTCGGCGCAACTTCTGCAGCGTACGCCCGGTGCAGCTTCTCCACGCCGATCTGCGTCAAGACGATCTCGTAGAGCCGCTGCATCGCGGCCGCTTCCCACTTGTCAGGCACGGCAAGCTCGGCCGGAGTCAGGAACGCGAGGTCCTCGACGTTCTCCACCCCGAAGCGCGCGTGGAGTGTCTTGAGAAGACAGCGGTACTCGTGGTCGGAAAGGCCGAACTCGGCCCGGATGCACGCGTCCATGAGGAGGACGCGCGCGTGTTTTATAGTGAGACGGAGGTGACCACAGAACACGGCGTCTTGCTATAAAAGACCGCGCGACGCCGTGTATCCAAGGACAAGATGGCGTCGATGAGTATCGATGCTGTCTCTTGTTGGCTTGACGTGGACATGTTGGAGATCATGAAGCAGAGTTTATCTGTCGTGGAGAGCGGGAGTGAGTCTCGTGTTAACCCATACAGGGCGGCCCAGACGTTGCCGAACGGCTACGTGAACCCCATGACGAACCGTTCGTTTGTTGTGTTTGGCAAATTCATGAAACTTGGCGAGGTCTACAAGCGTCTGATGCTCAACCGCGAAATGGCAACCTGGGTCCGCAATCACTTGTTTTCCCAGGGTGTTGTCCGAGAGGTGTCGATCGTCCGCGACTGCGTGCTTCGTATGGTGAATGATGCTTTGGCGGCGTACATGGCTGATCCTTTTAACGAGGACAGAACCCAGGACACCGTTGTCGCGTTCAACAGCACTGATATGCAGAGTTGGAATATTGATTTTGCGGACAGGGTCTTCTCGATCACGCTTAGCGACACCCGCAGAGCCACAAACGGTAACCGCGTCCTCCTGGCGAAGCTTTCAGATGCATGGCAGACTAGGAATGCCACGAGGAGGCTTTTCGAGTACGTATTTGTTCCTCATATCGATGCCGACGGGAGCGTGGTTGACGTCAAGCAGCTCACGGAGGCCGACACCAAGAGCCTCGTAGCGTTCTTGATGCAGACCTTTTTCTCCCTCCACTCGAAGCAGTCCATCACGCGCGAATTCTTCACGCGCCAGGAGTGCATGCGTGCTGCGGAGAGGAAAAGGCAGTTCAATCGTCAACTCGAGAACACCATCGCCAACAACGTAGGTGCCTTCGAGGACATGCTCGAACCGAACGCCCCCGAGATCCTCTGGCTGCCGAGGATGAACCTCCGTGCCGAGGCGTTTCTCATGATCACACATGAGCGCCTGGGTGTACGCAGTGCCGGGCATGAAATGCCCGGGGAAGTGCTCAAGATCATCGTGCTGATGATGGAAACTCTGTTGTTTTATTAAAAAACGCAAAGCCATCGTGTACACACTCGCGATTTCTCGTCCTAGCCTACATCATGTCAGTGTATTATTACAATTTTTGCGTTCCTAGGATGATCTGCAATGATCATCGTTTCATATTGTACTACACATGTCTCTTCCTCGCCGCCGTGATTTTCGTCGCGTTGCTGTGCACGAACGTACAAGCCGCTGTCATCTTCCTGTACTGTTGCGCAGTGATCGGAATCTTGATCACTTGCACCGTCTCGATATGCTGTTGTTGCGGGACGGAGAAAGTTCACCCTGAGTCGCGGCACATGGACGAACAAAGTGCAGCCTGAGCCGAGCAAGCGCATCCATTCCAGCTTCTGTATTTAAGAAGCTGTTTGTTAGAGTATGGACATGGACATATGCCGTCTCCTGCGTCGACACTCACTGTTCCAGCTCAGCGTTGTGAGGGATTTGATCGCAAATGACATTTGGAACTTGAACGAATTTGTCGACAACGGCGAAGGTATCATGAAAGAAATTCTACTTCCGGCGCTCCGACGTCGAACCATCACGATCCTGCAACCGAAGGACGTAGACGTTCCTCTACTTCGCGCTCGTGCTGTGCTGCTAGCTGCCAGCGATATGAAGCAGGCGAAGATGGACCTCACGCGAAGGAGAAGTGTTCTCGAGATCGAACAAGAATTTTTGAATATGCGTCCACAGAGCGCATGACGCATGTCTCAAATCTTGAGCCTACACAGCAACGCCTTCAGGCGCTTCTCCGAGTTCGTGACAGATTCAGAAGTAGGGTGACATGCATCAGAACTAGCGTGAGACGCTTTCTCAATCAGGCCCTCTGCGCGCACGAGCGTTTTCTTGTTGAGGGGAGACTCATAATCTTGTGTTGTGTACCCGAGGCAGTAAACGTCAGCGCCCCTGGTTTTTTTCTGATAAGATAGTGATTCCAACTGCAATTTCAGATTATCGAACAAACTTCCAGAGACAAGCATAACTTTCTGATGACCGTACACTTGAATATACGAAAATGTTTCATTTGCTTTTTCGCGGTAAAATGGTTCTTGAAGTAGCGAAATGCAACCGAAATCAAAGAGGAACTTCCAAAAGCGTGTCGAGTCGTTGTGCAACGATTTCACCAGGGCAAAAATCACAAGGATGCTTGCCTCGACAGCGGAATGGAGGGCTGCTGAGTCTGGATCTTTATCGAGACTATAGTCGGTACTGAGTATTTTGATGAGCAGAGCCACGACAATTTCATTGGTCAATGTATTTACTGTTCTAAAATCGTAGTACAATATATCAGGCCATGCATCCATTTCATCGTTGGCACTGTTAAAATTTGAAACAATACTTCCTCCATTGCAGCACATCAAGAACACCAATGCTGTCTTCCCCATCACTTCTTTTAGCAGTACGCGGTCCTGTACGGGTCCTTCATCAGAATCATCTGCAGCAGACCATACTCTCCAGTGAATATCATCATTATCATTGAAATTAATACATGCCGATTGGAATCCATCATTTTCAGTCCCATGCCCAAAGATGAACGTCACTGGCGAAGGGTTTTCCTCAAGATTTTCAAGATTCCGCAAATAATTCAGGTCAACGAGTTGCTTCGAATAATTGCCGTTTTTTTCGAGGTCGAAATGATCATCCACTCTGTCATCGACGACAAAAGTACTGACACCCGTTCTTATGTCACAAAAACTTAAGAAAAATTCTGTGAGAAAATCTAAATGCACGGCCGCAGACTCGTGTGTGATGATCTTAACGTATGTTTTACGCGCCGCCTGCATGCAGGCGGCGCGCGGGTGTTATATATTTTACGTGAGAAAAAATGACCCGTTCGATTCAAGAGTCACGAAACGCGATGTGCTAGCCTATTTATTCAGAGACAGAAACATTCGTATAAATACCCGCGCGCCTCCACGCATGTCCAATTTGATAGCAGCGGGCGTCTTCGCCGCGACGGCCTTGCTGCTGTGCCTACACCACGGCTGGGAGCACGACGACGACGACCCCGAGACGAGTCTCGCGAAGCAGGAAAGTTGTCGCGCGGTCTGCTACTTCCAGCTCTCGGACGTCGGCAACTTCCGGACCTGCAACCACGAGATGTGGATCCTGCTTTTCTTCGCGCTCGCGGTGATGTGCTTGTTGTGGCCGGGTTGAGATCAAGTGTGTACTCGAAGCGCGAGCACACCCGCGACCAAGAAACAGGCCATCCGCGAGTGACCGCGCCGGATCGCGCCGCTGGTGGGCGGCGGCGGCGGCGGCGGCGGCGGCGGCGGTGGCGGTGAAAATATTGCAACCTGTCCGTTGCTGTTATAGCAGCCTGCCTCATTCGACACAATGCTCGGGTCCGCCAGACAAGTATATGCAATCATATCTTCCGTAAAACCTACCAAACAAGTACGCGCAAACTGTACACAGGAGTTGTAGCATATTCTGACTGGCTTACAATTGCTGGTAGACAACCCAACACTCTGACCGTTCATAATGCACGACGTGTTGTACATCAGATCCTTACAGAGGTCACTCTTTTTGAAAAACCCTGTCGTATCCCTATTGTAGCTATTTGATAATGAACTTTCTACCAGGGACATCATGAGCGCCGCCGTGTCCCGGGACATAGTAGATGACATTCCATTCAGCACCGCGCACGTTGTCAGGTTCGAGAACGTCACGTTGCAGCTCGCGCTGGAGGCCTCCACGAGAAGGAAGGATATAAAAAATGCGTTCAAAATGAATCCCAAGTGTTGCATGTGGCTGTTGGTGTGGCCATGTTATATATAAAACCCATTTGCATTAAATTGGATCAAGTCTTCCAAAAAATACACACGCCCACAGTATATAAGAAGACACCGCGCAAAGCATCGGTGGGATCGAGGGTGTTCGTCATGAACTCTTTTGATCTCTTCATCGAGTTCCTCCTTGTAGGAGGAAATCTCGCGTTCTTGTTGAATCTATACGAGGAGCGTGTGACTCCGCATGGAAGCAATGTCTTTTCTGCGATGCCATCCGCATTGAAGTTGACCAAGGAAGCACTAAAGTGCAAGTGTGTCAACAAGAAAACGCACGCCCAATTCCTCAATTTCCACATCGGGTCTATCGGCATTCAGCAGATCTTGAAGACACTGCGCGTCGAGTACCTGAGCTTCGTGGACCGGAAGGTGTCGGATTTCTTGACTACAACGTTCAATTCAGCCCGAAGGGATAACTGCGTTCTCGTAGAGATCGGCGGGACTACATGGACGGGGACTCCGATGTTCATGTATTTTAATGACATCATGCATTCTATAGATGATACACAGACAAGGTCGTTGCTCCTTCGAACTCATGATGGATGGGTCCACAACAGCAGAAGTTTCCGCTGGCACGTATTCCATTATCTTCCAGGAGAGGACGGTGAAATTCTTCCGAAGAGTATCAACAACGGAGATCACGAGAGGCTTCGGATGAGGTGCTTGGATGAGCTCATGCGTGCCGATGGTCTCAACCGAATCGTTGGTATGTATGTCCGTGGACTCATGGACTTGCACTGCACGGCCGTGACCGCTGAGAAGCGCATGGCTAGACGTAATCGCTTTTTGGTCGATAACGCAGCCGCCATCGAGAGTCTCGCGAATCCAAACGCTGAATTCAAGTTCAATCCGCGGGAGGACTGGGAGAACCTCGGCCTGGAGGCCTTTTGCATGCTCGCAGTGGGGCGTCTGGCCGAGAACAGTTTGTGGTTTGGACTGGAGCGTGATTTGATCGCGTCCATCGGCCGTCTTTGTTTGTGAGGAGATTTATTAAATCTTAACAATTACAGACTCGTGTCTAGTCCTACGGGATATTTGGGATTGTCTTGAGAATCGTGTCGATGGCCACGGCCTTGTCCACGATGTAGCCCATAGCCATGGCCGTATTCACGTAGGGCTCGCAGAGCCATTTGGCGCCAAGCGACAGCTCCTTCCCGGCCTTGCTCTTGATGATGCGTTTGGCCCAACGGGCAAGGCCGAGCAAGAGGGTGACGCCAATCTGCCTGTTGGCTGCGGGCTCTTGGACGCCGAGACGGATGAGCTCTTTGCTAAAACCTTTGATCCAATCAGAGATTAGGAAGTGCAGGATGAAGGGGACAGTCTCACCATCGACGACAAAGGCATCCACGAATTCCGCAATAGTGCTGCTGACCTCTTGTCCACGAGCGTGAGCCTTTTGCCGGTCCCAGACCACAGGAGGCGGAGCCAGTACGAGCGAGGTGGAATGCGAGGATAAGGCTGGAGGCGGGACCTCGAGCTCGAGCTTGTCGACTTTGTCCTCAGCCTTCACATCTTCGCCGCGGGCGCGCTTGTTAGAATTGTCAGGCGTGGCAGCCATGTGGATTTCCTGGAGTTGGATTTCTCGGATTTCGGCTTGCTTTTATAGGCAAGATTTGCGCTAGTTCGTGAGCTTTTTTGACACGTGCGAAGGCCGCA
>Ga0070374_10000259_pt1 | contig 20432 bp, 20 predicted proteins | sample LauGreSuBDMM15SN_2_FD_66374 | JGI IMG/M metagenome (GOLD analysis project Ga0070374, IMG submission 66374) | Freshwater lake microbial communities from Lake Michigan, USA - Su13.BD.MM15.SN (version 4) (version 4) | ecosystem: Environmental > Aquatic > Freshwater > Lake | place: Lake Michigan...
TTTATAGGATTGCCTACACCGGCCAATGCTTTGCTTTTGGGTTCATTTCCGCTTATTATTGCTACCGATGAACTAGGAATTGGTGCCGTTATTCAACAGCCCCACGTTTTAGCCATATTTTGTGTACTTATGAGTGCGCTTTTGGTTTCAGAAATTCCCCTATTTTCGCTTAAATTTAAACAGTGGAGCATTAAAGGCAACGAATTCAAATTTGGGTTAATCTTCTTATCGCTAATACTATTCTTATTGCTTAAATTTGCAGCTGTACCCTTTATTATTGGGGTATACATACTTTTATCCATGATTCAAACCCAGTTAAAAAAATGAAATTCACTGCACAAATTAATGTAATGCCCCTTAAAGAAATTCTAGACCCTCAAGGTAAGGCAGTAAGCGGTAGCTTTAAAAATATGGGTTTAGGTGAGATACAACAGGTACGAATTGGCAAACACATAGAATTAGAAATTGATGCACCAAGTGAAGCTGTTGCAAAAGATAAAGTAGAAGAAGCTTGCAAAAAATTACTAGCTAATCTCATTATGGAAAGCTATGAATACACCCTAAAGGCCGTTTAAATCGGCCAATTCTTTTCGTAAGAGGAGCAATTTTTCAAAAAAAGTAGTACTGGCTACTTGCACCTGTTTAAATAGTGGAGCAATTTGTTCCAAATCTCTCCCAGATCGAGCAATGGTTTCAATCTTAACCATTTCATCTTTCGTATCATCGGCACCAATAAAGGCAAAGGTTGGTCGTATTTTATGGGAAATTTCTGCCACAGTCCGCCAATCTTCCACAAGCAGGGCTTGGTCTATTTCTGCTAAATATGCTGGCGTTTGTTTCAGAAAGATATCCATCATTTCAATCATAAACTCTGCATTTCCATCAGCAATATCTTGCAAATAGGCTAAACTAAGGCTAGGCTTGTTAAATTTAGATGATTCTTTTTCCATAATTAATTGGCTAGTTTTCGAACAGATAAATCACTAGCTAGATTGGCTAAAAGTGTAGTAATAGTTTTTTTTAGAATAGGATGTTCCAAATTTGGTGCCAATTCAGATAAGGGAGCCAAGGCAAAAGCTCTTTCCTGTAAAAATGGGTGCGGAACTACTAAATTTTCATGATTAATAATCATTAAATCGTAGAACAGAATATCAATATCAATTGTTCTAGCTGCCCACTTTTCGGCACGCTCTCTACCCATAGTGGTTTCAATGGCTAAAATTGCCTGTAAAACAACTTCTGGTTCTAAATTACACGCTACTTTTACTACCTGGTTTAAAAAATCAGGCTGATCTGTTTTACCCCAAGCAGCCGTTTGGTAGATAGATGAACTAGCTGAGATAGCGCCTATATTTTTTCCAATATAATTACGGGCATCTGCAAGAAATTGCAAGGAATTTCCCATGTTACTACCCAACAATAAATACACAACCGACATCTGTTATTTAAGATAATTTGTAACAAATATAGAGATTGATCATCTTTATAAATGTATAGTGCATAGATATATAAAATCACTTCCAAAATGAAAGAATTTTTCAAGTTCGTGTTTGCATCCATGATAGGCGTACTGCTTAGTGTATTTGTCATGTTTATACTGGGTATACTCCTTATTATTGGCATAGTTAGCTCTGCTTCAAACGAATCAAAGGTTACAATTGACGATAATACCGTGTTACACCTTAGTTTAAATTATCCGATAAGCGAACGGACATCCAAAAATCCATTCCAAAATTTAAATTTTGGTGGTTTTGAAACTAAAAGTAATCTCGGCTTAAACGATATTTTAGAGCATATTAAAGAAGCAAAAACCGACTCTAGAATTAAAGGTGTCTATGTAGACGTTTCGGCTATTCAAGGTGGTTTTGCTAGTATTGAAGAAATTCGCAATGCCCTACTCGACTTTAAAAAATCGGGGAAATTTATCATAGCTTACAGCGAAGTATACACCAAGGGAGCTTATTATTTGGCTTCGGTGGCCGATAAAATATATGTCAATCCAGAAGGTATGGTAGATTTTAAGGGCTTTAGCACCGAAATTATGTTCTTTAAAGGCGCCCTCGAAAAATTAGATATTGATGCTCAGGTAATTAAAGTGGGAACCTTTAAAAGTGCTGTAGAACCTTACATTTTAGATAAAATAAGCAAGCCAAACCGCGAACAAATTACTTCGTTCTTAGGTTCTATGTACACGCATTTTTTAACAAACATCGCGATCAGTCGTAAAATACCTGTTGATTCTTTAAGCTCTATTGCCAATACAGCTGCGGTACAAACAGCAACAGATGCCGTAAAATTTCGCTTAGTAGATGGAGTGAAATACAAAGACGAAGTGCTTACCGAACTCAAATCTTTGTGTGGCATTGCACAAAAAAAGGAACTTCGTTCTGTTTCTATTAGCGATTATACTCCACAAACGAAAGAACTAAGCAAAGCCAGTGCAGATAGAATTGCGGTGGTATATGCCGTTGGTGAAATTGTAAGTGGCGAAGGCGACGACGAAACCATGGGTTCAGAAAATATTTCTAGAGCCATTAGAACCGCTCGATTAGATGATAAAGTAAAAGCCCTTGTACTACGTATAAACTCACCGGGTGGCAGCTCATTAGCATCCGATGTAATTTGGAGAGAAATAGAACTAACAAAAAAAGTAAAACCGGTAATTGTTTCTATGGGTGATGTGGCAGCCTCTGGTGGGTATTACATTGCTTGTGCGGCCGACTCTATTTTTGCACAACCTAATACCATTACGGGATCTATCGGCGTATTTGCCATTATCCCAAACATGAAAAAATTCTTCAACAATAAACTAGGTATCACCTTTGATGAGGTAAAAACAGGCAAATTTTCTGAAATTTCTATAACCCGTCCGCTTAGCGATGACGAACGTTTGTTGTTACAAGCCGAAGTAAACAACATTTATAAAACCTTTACCCAAAAAGTAGCCAATGGCCGTCATAAAACACCCGAATTTATAGATAAAATTGGCCAAGGACGTGTTTGGACGGGTGCCGAAGCCATAAAAATTGGCTTAGTAGACCGTTTAGGAAATATAGACGATGCCGTAAAATCTGCCGCTAAAAAAGCTGGATTGAAAGAATACAAGCTGGTAGACTACCCTGCTCAAAAAGATCCATTAAAAGAATTATTTGATGATTCTGCAGATAAAGTACGTACCTATTTCACCAAGCAAGAATTGGGCGAAAACTATAACTATTACCAGAAAATGCAATCGGTTCTTAAAACCACCGGTATACAAAGTAGAATGCCTTACGAAGTGCTTATTAAATAAGTTCTTACAAAAAATAATTCCCAAAGTCCCAGTATGTATGCCGGGACTTTTTTTATTTTTGACTACCATGGAAAACAAAACCATTGCTCGTACCCTACGCCTATTCAGTCAGTTGTTAGACCTGCACGACGAAAACACTTTTAAGGTGCGCTCTATATCCAACGCCGCCTTTAAGGTAGATAAACTTCCTTTTGCATTAAACAGCAAAACTGAAGCAGAATTAAGCGTTATAGACGGCATTGGAAAAAGCATAGCCACTAAAATTCACGAACTAATCACTAGCGAACATATTGTTGAGCTAGACGAACTGCTAAGCAAAACGCCACAGGGAGTGCAAGAAATTATGCAAATTAAGGGCATTGGGCCAAAAAAAGTAGCCACCATTTGGAAAGAGCTGGAAATAGAAAGTGTAGGCGAATTGTATTATGCCTGCAACGAAAACCGCTTAATTGAGGCTAAAGGCTTTGGCTTAAAAACCCAACAAGAAATTATAAAACTTATTGAGTTTAAGATGGCCAACAATGGCCGATGGCTCTATGCCAAAGTAGAAGCCTTTGCCGAAGACTTTATACAAAAACTAGCAGAGTATTTTCCTCATACTTCCATTAGTTTAAGTGGTGATTACCGCCGTAGAATGGAAATTATAGACCAATTAGATGTATTAATAGGTATTTCTGAAGATGAATTACAAAGTCACCTAATTGGAGAACAATTAAACCAAAAACTACAATTTAAAACTGAAGAAGGACTAAATATCCAATTTCATTGCTGCACCGCCGAAGATTTTGGTTGGACACTCCTGCAAATAACTGGAAATGCAGAGCACGTGGCACAGCTAAAACAAAAACTAGGCAACACATCCCTTTCGGCCAAAACCGAAGCCGAAATTTATGCATTAGCCAGCCTAGATTATATAGAACCAGAACTGAGAGAAGGGCAAAACGAGGTAGATTGGGCCGCCAAAAAGCAATTACCCAAACTCATTGAGTTAACTAATTTAAAAGGCAGTTTACACAACCACAGTACCTGGAGCGATGGCGTAAATACCCTCGAAGAAATGGCCCTTTACTGCAAAAATGAACTAAAAATCGATTATTTAGGTATTTGCGACCACTCCAAATCGGCTTTTTACGCCAATGGATTGAATGAAATGAGGGTAGCCGCCCAGCACCGCGAAATTGATGTACTCAACCAAAAATTGGCACCATTTAAAATATTTAAAGGAATAGAATCCGATATTTTATATGATGGAAGCCTCGATTACGCCGATGAAGTATTGGCAAGCTTCGATTTTGTAGTAGCATCGGTACACTCAGTTTTAAAAATGACGGAAGAAAAAGCCACCGAACGACTCATAAAAGCTATAGAAAACCCATACACCACCATTTTAGGACACCCAACAGGTCGCCTTTTATTAAGCCGTAGCGCCTACCCCATCAACCATAAAAAAGTAATTGATGCTTGTGCTACCAATAACGTTGTCATCGAAATTAACGCCAACCCCTTACGCCTCGATTTAGATTGGCGATGGCACCAATATGCTCTGGAGCAAGGCGTTTTATTAGCCATTAACCCCGATGCTCACCGCACCGAGGGATTTTTAGACATGCACTATGGCGTATTGGTAGGCCGTAAAGGGGGCTTAACTGCCAAGAACTGTTTAAATTCATTTTCTTTAGCCGAAATTGATACATTTTTCAAAAACAGCAAGCCCGCCTAAAATAAATCCCTAATTTTACCACATGATTAGTAAACGCTGTAATTCCATTTTCGAGCAGGCTATTGCCGATTATCACATCAATAATAACATCGATTTAAAGCCAGAAAACCCCTATAAAAGCGGCAGTATTGAGTTTTTACTATATGCTAAAAGCTGGATAGATACCGCCCAATGGCATATGGAAGACGAAGTGCGTGAACCTAGCATTGCTCCCGAAGCAGCCTTGGTTTGGAAACGCCGTATAGATGCATCTAACCAAGAACGCACCGATTTAGTAGAATACATTGATAGTTATTTTTTAGCGCAATTTGAAAACACCCAAGCAAAAGCAACTGCAACGGTAAATACCGAAAGTCCGGCTTGGGCAATTGATCGACTCTCTATTTTAGCGCTTAAAATTTACCACATGGCAGAAGAAGCCAATCGGGTAAGCGCCAGCCCCGAACACCGTGCTGCCTGCCAGAAAAAATTAAACGTTTTATTGGAGCAAAGGGTCGATTTATCGAAAAGTATTGATGAATTGATAACCGATATTGAAGCGGGAAATAAGTACATGAAAGTGTACAAACAAATGAAAATGTACAACGACCCTAGCCTAAACCCGGTATTGTATAAAGACACTAAATAATGTCCCAGCCAACAAAAATTCTGGTTTTACGGTTTTCGGCCATGGGCGATGTAGCCATGACCGTACCCGTATTGAAAGAACTTTTGGCAAAATACCCCAATCTTACGCTCGTAGTTGTTAGCAGAAAAGCCTTTGAACCCTTTTTTGCAGGCATTCCCAATATCGAATTTCATGCTTTCGAGCCTAAAACCAAGCATAAAGGTTTACTAGGAATTTTACGCTTGTTTAAAGAGCTTAGAAGCTACAAAGCCACGGCCTTAGCCGATTTACACCAAAACCTTCGCAGCAACGTATTAAGCCGCTTATTTTGGTTTGCAGGTATTTCCATTGCCAATTTAGATAAAGGCAGAACTGAAAAAATAGCACTTACTCGAAAAAAAAATAAACATGTTGTAGCCCTAAAAGCCACTACCCAAGGCTATGCAGATGTTTTTGCGACTTTAGGCTTCCCTTTTAGCTTAAAAAATACTCTTACAAAACAACCAGAGCCACTAAACACAAACATTTTACAACTTAGTGGTAAAAAAGGTGCTCAAAAATGGATTGGCGTATCTCCTTTCGCTCAACACAGCCAAAAGGTATACCCTTTAGATAAAATGGGCAAAGTACTTACTACACTATCTGCAGAAGGCTATCGTATTTTTGTATTTGGTGGAGGGCAAGATGAACAAAAAATTGCCGAAAATTGGGCGATAACTCATGAAAATATCACCTCTCTTATCGGTAAATTAAACTTAAGCGAAGAGCTGAGCCTAATTTCCAATTTAGACGTCATGCTCAGCATGGATTCTTCGGGCATGCACCTTGCCTCCTTAAAAGGCATACCTGTAGTTTCGGTATGGGGTGCCACACACCCTAATGCCGGTTTTTTAGGCTATGGCCAAAACCTTACTAATTGTATACAGGTAGATTTATATTGCCGCCCATGCTCTATTTATGGCAATATTCCCTGCCATCGTGGTGATTTTGCTTGCATGAATCAACTCAGTGAATCACGAATCATTCAAAAAATAAACGAAACTTTTTCTTTAAAAATGCAATAACGTAACTTTTTTAAACGTTTAGACTGTAAAAAACGCAATATGAAAAAATTAATTGTAGTATGTGGCTTCATTGCCTCAATGGTTGGTATGGCAAATGCACAAATTAGAGTAGGTGCAAAAGCAGGAGTTAATTTTTCTAAAATAGATTACCAAGATAAAACTTTAGGAGATGTTCTAAATTCATCGAGTACGAGTTATTTTTTTGGAGGAGTACTAGAATTTCCATTTTTGGGTAAGTTACACTTGCAGCCAGGCTTACTATTAAACGGGCAAGCTGGAAATGTAGGCACTGGAGTAGATAAAGTAACCCTAAATATGATGTATGCAGAAGTTCCGCTAAACATACTAGGCCGAGCAGATTTAGGTATTGGGTCGTTTTATTTGGGTGGTGGCCCCTACGCTGCATATGCCATTTCGGGTAAGATAAAAACGAGCGGCATTAGCGAAAAAATAGTATTTGGCAATACAGTTGATGATTTTATGAAACCAACAGACTACGGAATAAACGTATTAACTGGATTAGATTTGAGAGGTGGTTTAAGTTTGGGTTTAGGCTATAAATTAGGCTTAAGTGATAATGCACCAAAGACCTTAACCGAAGCATTAAATAGTAAAAATAGCAGTTTTAGTGTTTCTATAGGCTATATGTTAAAACTATAATTTCAATCTATTTTTGCCTCACTAAAAGCGAAAGTCTGTTGCAGATTTTCGCTTTTTTTATACCAAAATACACCTATTTCCAGGTAAGATCTGAACAAAACCAGCTAATTGTAAATCTAACAGCACTAGAGAAAGTTTACTTTGCGAAAAGCCCGTGGAGAAAATCAATTCATCTAGCGGAATAGCCGTATTTTCTGCTAAAATGGCTAAAATTCGTTGTTCATCGGCAGTCCTATCAGCCCAATTAATACGGGATACCCGTTTTTGAGTTGGGCTAGTTATATCCCAAGCCAATAAGGATACAATGTCTGCTGCTTGCGTAATTAAATGTGCTCTATTTGTTTTAATAAGTTCATTGCAGCCAAGGCTGTATTCATCCGTAGCCCTTCCAGGGAATGCACACACTTCCCTGTCATATGAATTGGCTAAATCTGCCGTAATAAGGGCACCGCCTTTTATATTGGCTTCCACCACTATCGTAGCATCGGCCAAGCCTGCAATAATGCGGTTGCGCTTTGGAAAATTCTCTCTATCGGGATTGCTTTTTGAAGGAAATTCAGTTAATAAACCCCCTTTTTCTAGCATTTCTGTCGCTAATTTTCGGTGTGCATAGGGGTACATTCGATCTAGCCCATGTGCCAAAATACCGATGGTAGGTAAGCCATTTTTTACACAAGCTTTATGCACTGCGGCATCTATACCATAAGCCAAGCCACTCACTACCAATACCCCGTATTCGGCTAAACCCTTTACCAATTCGTCGCAAATCAGTTTTCCGTAGGCTGTTGCACTCCGAGTACCTACCACGCTAACTATTTTTTGCGCATTTAAATCGGTATTACCTTTATAAAAAAGTACAATGGGCGCATCGTAACAATGCAAAAGTCGTTTGGGATACTTTTCATCGCCCAAAACAAGTGTTTGAATACCGTGAGCATTCACAAAATTCAATTCCGCGGCACTGGTATCAAAGTCATCAAATTGACGAATATTACGAGCCAACTGGGGGCCAATACCCTCTACTTGGAGCAATTGCTTGTAGGAAGCATTAAAAATTGCTTCAGCAGCTCCAAAATGGCTAAGGAGTGCACGAGCCAAAACAGCTCCTACACCCGGAATGCAGGTTAAGGCTAATAAATATACAGTTGACACGCTAGGTTATTGTGCTTCGAAGTACACAACGTATTTTGTGACAAAAAAATCTTCGCTGAAGTAGTTTTTGATAGGATATTTTTGAATGCCTTTGAGTTTAGCTGCTAAAATCTCCTCAGTTAAATCGCCCCCTTTAAGATATAAAACCCCATTAGCAAGGGTATTTTTGCCCCCTTGTCTAATTTTGGCTCGTACCCAAGGATAAAATTCTTTTAACTGTGTAACGGCTCTTGAAATAACAAAATCAACGGTACCCTTTACCTCTTCGGCACGCATATGGCTTGCTTGTACATTTTTTAAACCAAGGGCTTGGGCTACTTCTTGTACTACTTTAATCTTTTTACCTATAGAATCTACTAAATGAAAAGACGTTTCGGGGAACAAAATCGCTAAGGGAATGCCCGGAAAGCCCCCTCCTGTTCCTACATCAAGCACCGTTTCTCCGGGTAAAAATTCTAATACTTTGGCAATACTCAGCGAATGGAGCACATGGTGCTCATACAGCATATCAATATCTTTTCTAGACACCACGTTTATTTGAGCATTCCAAAAACGATATAACTCATCTAGGGCTTCAAACTGTTTCTTTTGCTCTTCGGTGAGGTTCGGGAAATAACGAAATATGTCCTGTACGTTGGGTTTCACTAGCTATTGTTTTTAATAAGGTATACTACTCTAAGTAACATGTTTTGAAGCAAATAAATGGGTTCCAAAACAGGCATTGCCCATTGTATATGAGGGTGTTTTAAGCGTTTTGCTATTTTAAAATACACCGCATATTGTAGGAATAAACGGAACAAATAGGTACCAAGTACTATTGGCCAGCTGAAGCCAATAATAAGCAGGCTTATACTCACTATATAAAAAATCGCAGCAGTACATACTCCTACTTGTAAGCGCAATCTATTGCCCAGTGTAAATAGCTTCTGTGTATCCATACGGGTAAACTTATCTTTTACAAACTGAGCATAGCTATAATTTATATCCGTAAGCACATGACTAGCAGGATTTATTTCTACCCTAGTATTTTTACGAGTGGCATGTTGATTGATAAAAAAATCGGTTTCTCCGTAGGCTAAATGCATATGTGAAGCATAGCCCTTACCCGCAAAGAAAATTGTTTTAGTAAAGGCTATATTCTGCCCATAGCCACTAAACGCTTTTCCTTTAATGGCAAAAGAAAGACTGTATAAAGCCGTCATAAAATGATCGAAACGGGTAAGTAAAGTGCTAAAACTAGCACCCACAGGAAAGGGTACATAGCCTAATACCAGCTCTATATGTTCTGTAAAATTAGCTTGCATATGCGCAATCCATTTCTTAGACCGTGGCAAATAATCCGCTTCAATAAATAAAATTTGCTCGTATTGCGCTGCTTTAATGCCAAGCGTTAGAGCATACTTTTTTGTGCGTCTAAATCGATCGTCGATAGGCACATTCACTATTTTTACCTGCGGATAGGTAACAGCAAGGGTTCTTAAAAGGTCTTCAGTATCGTCCCAAGAGCAATCATTTACCAATACCAACTCAAATGTTACATCTTCTTGGCTCAGCCATTCCGGTATGTTTTTTTTTAAGTATGCAGCATGATTTCGGGCATATACAATTACCGAAATGGGATTTTTAGCACCACTTTCTTCCTTCTTAATGGGATACCTTGCTAAACGCAGTTGTATAAAAATCAGCTGATAGAGCTGTATGAATGTTACAACAATTAATACGCTGAAAAGTACCAATGAAGGCACAGAAAAATCTGCTAGGTGCTGAGTAATAAAATCCATAATTAGTTTGCTGTGTTGGGCCTGCAAATTTGTTATTTTTTTAACACAATTTGGGGGTAAAATGAAAATTAAAAGCCTTAGATACAGGTATTTTTTTGCTATTTTGCAGGCTCTATCCTATTCATGAAGTTTACATTAGCAGCTACAGACGCTCATTCTAAGGCCCGGGCGGGCGAAATTGAAACGGCCCATGGAACTATCCAAACGCCAATTTTTATGCCCGTTGGTACCGCCGGTACAGTAAAAGCCGTACATCAACGCGAATTAAAAGACGATATAAAAGCCCAAATAATTCTAGGCAATACCTATCATTTATACCTACGCCCTGGGCTAAATACTATTGAAAAAGCAGGCGGATTGCACAAATTTAATGGTTGGGATGGTCCTATTTTAACCGATAGTGGTGGTTACCAAGTGTATTCGCTTTCTGGTGTACGTAAAATTAAAGAAGAGGGCGTTACGTTTTGCTCACATATTGATGGATCCAAGCATTTATTCACCCCAGAGGGGGTAATGGATATTCAGCGGACTATTGGTGCCGATATCATCATGGCATTTGATGAGTGCACGCCCTACCCTTGCGACTTTACGTATGCACGTCAATCGATGGAAATGACGCATCGGTGGTTAAAACGTTGTTGCGACCGTTTTGATAGCACAGAATCGAAATATGGCTACGATCAAACCTTATTTCCCATTGTACAGGGTTCTACATACAAAGATTTACGGATAAAATCGGCAGAAACCATTGCCAGCTTTAACCGCGAAGGAAATGCCATTGGCGGCCTTTCTGTAGGCGAACCTGCCGAAGATATGTACGAAATGACCGATATTGTTTGCAAAATTCTGCCGACAGATAAGCCACGCTACTTAATGGGCGTAGGTACACCGGTAAATTTACTCGAAAACATTGCTCTTGGCATAGATATGTTCGATTGTGTAATGCCTACCCGAAATGCCCGTAATGGCATGCTTTTTACCACTAATGGCATCATCAATATTCAAAATGAAAAATGGAAAAATGACTTTTCGCCTTTAGAAGCAGATAGCGAATTGTTTGCTGATACGCAGTATACGAAGGCTTACTTACGTCATTTAATGCAATCTAAAGAAATTTTAGCTGCACAAATAGCTTCTTTGCATAACTTGCATTTTTATTTGTGGTTGATGAAAGAGGCTCGTAGCCAAATTATTGCGGGGACTTTTTACGATTGGAAGAACAAAATGGTTAAACAATTGGCACAACGTTTATAATGGATCGAATCAAAATTATTGATTGGTATATTATTAAAAAGTACCTCGGCACTTTTGTGTTTACCTTGGCTATATTTAGCGTGGTGATTGTCATTTTCGATATTTCTGAGAAACTAGACAACTTTTTAGAGTACCACGCCCCACTCAGCAAAATTGTTTTTCAGTATTATGTTGGCTTGGTACCTTTTTACCTAAACATGTTATTGCCGCTCATTAATTTTATTGCGGTAATCTTTTTTACGGCAAAAATGGCCGACCAAACCGAGATTGTGCCTATTTTAAGTGGTGGAGCTAGTTTTATGCGTTTTCTACGCCCTTATTTTATTGCTTCTTCGATTATTTTCTTTTTCTCACTCATTTTCAATTTATTTATCATCCCAGAAACCAATCAGCTTAAAATTGATTTTGAAAATACCTATATAGAACCGGTATCATTTAACTCTAAAATGTACACCAATATGCGTTTGGATAAGAATACTTACGTATACATTGAAAATTTTGATAATGTAAATAAAATTGGTTACCGCTTTACGCTAGATAAGTTTAAGGGGCAAAAATTAGAACAAAAATGGGTAGCCGACCGCATTGTATGGGATTCGATAAAAAACTCTTGGAGCATTGATAACTATTCGATACGCAGAATTAATGGCTTAAAAGAAAAAATGGACTATGGTCAGAAGAAAGATACCATTTTAGACATGAATCCAAGTGATTTTAAAGTGTACGACAATGTGTATCAAGCCATGAATATGGGAGAATTAAACGAACGCATTCGGAAAGAAGATATGAGGGGTACCGGAGTTATGGATAATTTACTCATAGAAAAATACAAACGTTTTGTGTACCCATTTTCGGCCTTTGTGCTTACGCTTATGGGGGTTTCATTATCTTCTAGAAAAGTACGGGGTGGCGTTGGAATTTCTTTAGGTATAGGCATATTTCTCAGTTTTGCTTATATTTTATTCATGCAATTTTCTACCATGTTTGCGCTAAAGGGTGCATTATACCCATTTATTGCCGTTTGCATACCTAATATTATTTTCGGATGCCTTGGTTTGTATTTATTAAAACGAGCCCCAAAATAAGCGAATGAGCCAGTATAAACTATCCGAAGTAAATCGAAACCTAGTAATTTTACACCTCACCGTGGTGGTTTGGGGCTTCACTGGCATTTTGGGGGCACTCATTTCTACTCCTGCCATTCCACTGGTATGGTACCGCGTACTTATTGCCTTTATTACACTAGGCATCTATTTTAAATTTACCAATACCACCATTTGGGTATCAAAAAGTACTTTTTTGAAGTTATTTTTTACCGGAGCCATTGTAGCTGGGCATTGGGTGCTCTTCTTCTTGTCCATTAAAATAGCCACGGTATCAGTAGCCTTGGTTTGCCTTTCGGCACTCACCCTATTTACAGCCATTTTAGAGCCTATATTCGAACAAAAAAAAATATCGAAGCTCGAAATTGTAACCGGCTTATTCATTATTAGCGGCATTTACCTCATTTTTAAGTTTGAAACAAATTATACCTGGGGCATTATATGTGGATTAGCCAGTGCGCTATTGGCAAGCATATTTTCTATCATAAATGGCAAACAAGTAAAAAACCGTCCGGCGCCAATTATAGCGTTCTACGAACTCATTGGAGCTTGGTTTTGGGTTTCTTTATACATGCTATGCACACATGGCTTTACAACCGAGTTGTTACTAAGCACTAGCGATTGGATTTATTTACTCATTTTGGGCACCATTTGCACTTCTGGGGCTTATGTAGCAGGTGTTTCGGTAATGAAAGAACTTACTGCATTTAAAGTTGCCCTAATAACCAATTTAGAACCTATTTACGGCATTCTATTGGCCTTCATAATCTTTGGTAAGCGGGAGCAAATGACCATCGGGTTTTATGCCGGTGCCTGCATTGTTTTGAGCACTATCTTTCTTTTTCCGATTGTAAAAAATAAGATCGAAAATCGAAGATTGCGTAAACAAGCCCATCATATCTAATAAAAAATAATATGAAGGCCTTAAGCCATAGAGTAGGGGTAGGGTTTCGGGAAGCAAATTTTAGTTTTAATAGCTTGAGTTTACCTTCTCTTTTCCGACCAAGTAGTAGGGTGTGTTTAGCTAAAATTTACGATCAAATTGTTGGGCAATAATTTGCCTACAAAAGAGTTTTAATTGGTATACAATTTGCTCATGATTATAGTCTATTTGTAAAAATATTAGCACCTTTGTAAAACACGTTTTTTTATAAAAAATGATATGAAATTAACTTCATATTTTACACAAAAAAAAATTTATAATGAACTGTAAATCAGTTTATTAACGTATTATAAAAAAGTAAAGATTTAATTAAAATAAAATTCTGTACTAAAATATATAGTAAATGTACAAATTAAGAAAATATAAAATAGTTAATATGCATTTAATCAGCATTTTAACTTTATTTATATTAAGTATAAATTTATCTATTGCAAAGGCTCAACTTTTCGACACGGGACAGAACCCTCCAGGTTTAAAATGGAGGCAAATTAACACCAAACATTTTCAGCTTTTATACCCCGCCCTACTCGAGCTTGAAGCACAACGAATGGCCAACAGTTTAGACTATATCATTGGTCGTGTTAGTAGATCGATAAACAAAGACCCAAAGCGCATTACAGTGATTCTTCAAAACCAAACTGTGGAATCGAATGGATTTGTACAACTGGCACCACGACATTCAGAATTTTACACTACTCCCAGCCAAGAATTCGATTCGCAAGATTGGCTTAACAGCTTGGCAGTACACGAGCTTAGGCATGTAGTACAAATAGATAAGCTAACAGGCAGCATTCAGGCTCCAGGTTTCGAGTCTTTAGCCTTTGCTTTCTTTGGCGTGAGCCTTCCAGCATGGTTTTTTGAGGGTGATGCCGTACTTAGCGAAACGCTGTTAACAGAAGCCGGCAGAGGGCGCCAGCCAAGCTTTAATTTATATTTGAGAGCCAATTTACTCAGCAACAAGCACTACAGTTATGGCAAAAACTACTTAGGATCGCTCAAAGACCTCACGTCTGGCTATTATCCATTGGGCTTTTTTATGGTTACCAAACTCCGCAGAGATTATGGCGATTTTATTTTAGACACCCTGCTTCGCCAAATGGCCAATCACCCATTCCGTTTGTATAATTTGAGTAAAACGAGCCAAAAAATTACCGGCTTAACTACAGAAATGTGGTACAAAGCCACCACCAACGAACTTACACAACTATGGAGGGATCAATTAAACAGCATTAAACATGCTGAATATAGCCCATTAAACAAGCGAAACGCCAATTATGCCGAAGATTATTTATTACCCCAACGCAGTTACGATGGAAGCATTATTGCATTAAAACATAGTAAAGCCCGTACCAGCCAGCTTGTACAAATCGATGAAAACGGCAAAGAAAAGTCGCTCCTAGCTATCGGCATACAACAAGAACCCAATATGCATGTGATGAATGATAAGGTAGTTTGGGATGAACTGAGAGTAGATGAACGCTATTCGAAGCGAACATTTAATGTGATTTGTGTATTTGATTTAAAAACACATAAATACAAGCAAATTACGCATAAAACGAGACTATTCTCCCCTGCCTTAGCACCAAATGGAGAAAAAATTGTTGCTATACAGGTTGATTTTAGTAATAAAATGACTTTGGCAGAATTAGATGCAAAAACCGGAAAAATACTCAAGCAATTCGCTAATTCCGATTTCAGTATCCTACAAAGTCCAAAATACCACGCCTTAGGAAACAAAATTGTGTATTTAAAAGTAAACCAACAGGGTACAGCTATTGAGGAGCTTGACTTAAGCACCCAAGCTGTACATGAAAAATTAGCGCCCGAAGTTTCCTTTATAGCTAGACCCACCTATGCTGGTGATAGCATTTTGTTTAAAGCCCATTACAATGGCATCGATAATATTTATCAGCTATCGGCAAGCGGGGTTAGTCAAATAAGCACTGCCAAATTTGGTGCCTATTACCCCTATTTCGACGAAAAAAATAAAAAAGTACTTTTTAGCAATTTTGGACCACAAGGGCATGATATTGCCGAATTTGGGCTAGATACCGTAAAAACGCAAGCCATCAGCACCATTAAAAATACCTTTGTTGAATACGCTGCTCCCCTAAAATCACAAGATGGCCCCCCAATTGATTTCAAGCAAGTTCCGCAAAATGTATTTAAATCTGATAGATACAGCCAGGTGAAGCATGCCTTTAATTTCCACAGCTTTGTACCCATTATAGCCAATAACGAATTTACCGACGAATTGAATTTGGGCTTAAAAGCCGTATCGAACAATTTGATGAATACGGTAGATTTTTATGCAGGATACGTATACAACCAAGGTTTAGGGAAAAGTGAATACCAGGCGGGCATAACCTACAAGGCAAACTACCCCATTTTAAAACTCGATTTTAAAGATAGAGCCCGAAGAACTGTTTACAGCAACACTCCCATTAATTGGAGAGAACAAGTGAGCGAATTTAGCATAAACGTACCATTTGCATTCAATCACCTTGATAAACACGGAAATGCAGGTATTGAAATAGCTACAAGCTATACAGCAAGAAATCATATTACCGTATTACCAGCAGGTGTAACGCTATCTAATTCACTAGCATTCCCCATGCAATACAGTATTTATCTAAATCAAAATACGAGGCGAAGTACTAGAGATTTGGCACCTAGATGGGGTCAGAATTTTTTAATAGCATACGAGCACTTACCTTTTGATAAGAACTTAGAGGGCAAGCTATTAAGCACCCAAAGTTTGTTCTTTACTCCCGGATTAGGACTTAATCATAGTTTTTCCGCAAGTTTTAACACTCAAAGTATAAGTGGAACAGCTTACGATTACGCTCTAAATATCCCAACCATAAGTGGTTACAACAACCTCATTAATACAGAAATTTTAAAGAATACATTGCTATTAGATTACCGTTTTCCCATTGCCTATCCCGATTGGGAAATTGGTAGTTTGGCCTATATCAAACGAATTAGAGCAGCTCTTTTTGCCGATTATGAAAATATAGCTGCAAAAAAAGCCTTCGTTCCACGTACCTATGGCTTTGAATTACGGGCCGACGTAAATTTACTGCGCTTCTATTTACCCAACTTTAATCTGGGCGGAAAGATGATTTTTACGAACGACAAATCGGTTAAATACCCGATATTCGAATTCGGTATCAATTATTCATACTAAAATGAGTGTAAAACCTATTTTTATTATTTTGATAAGTATAGTGGCAGCCCTTGTAGCCATAAACTATACCGAAGAGCTTATTATTTGGTTTTTTGGAGATACTAAGATTTCGCAATTAGGTATAATATGCTTCAAATTTTTTATAGGATGGCTGGTAGGCTTTTTAATGGGTAAATCGGGCAACAAACCAAAAGATAAGGCCGAATTTGAGGAATATGAAGAAGATGAGTCGGGTTTAAGCCACGAGGATAGAGAATATATTAACTAAACACCGTAGTACACCTGAGCCTCTTGCTCCAAGGCAGTTAACACCACAGGTTTTTCAAAAATTCCAACTACCGAAGAACCGCTACCCGTCATAGTTGCATACAAGGCACCTGCTTCGTATAAAGACGATTTAAGCGCTCGTATTTGCGGATAAGCTTTAAATAAGTGTTTCTCAAAATCGTTTGCGATAAAATTTTTCCACATAGAAACGGGTTTTTGAATGCTTTCAAGCAAACTATAAACTGGAGTAGCTGGATATACGCCTCTGTAAGCCTCTGCCGTAGAAATATGCACATCGGGAGTGACCAAAATCAAGTAATAGGAGCTTAAATCTAAGGAGATTTCTTGAAGCTGATCGCCAATACCGGTAGCAAATGCCGACTTATTTTTAATAAAAAATGGGCAATCGGCGCCTAAGCGGCTTGCATAAGTTTCTAAATGCTCTACGGATAGGCTCAATTCGAACTTATCATTCATTAGCTTTAAAAAAAATGCTGCATCGGAAGAGCCTCCACCCAAACCCGCACCAATGGGTACATGTTTATGTAAATGAATATGAACTAGCGGTAAGGAAAAATCGGCAGCAAGCAAATGATAGGCCTTTACACATAAATTACTATCAACATTACCGGGAATAGCCAAGCCAGAAGAAGTAAAAGAAAATTCATCACTCTCAACAACCTCTAAGGCATCGTGTAACCGAATAGGATAAAATACGCTCTCTAGGTTGTGATAACCATCAGCACGGCGATCGGTAATACTTAACCCGATATTAATTTTAGCGTTTGGGAAACAAATCATTTTCTAAACATCGGTGTTTATTTATAAACAATGTTAGGATGCCAAAAATACATTTATTTTATTTGCATAGAAGTAGAAAAAATGAAAGCATATTTAGACTTGATGCAGCATGTGCTTAACGAGGGCACACAAAAACACGACAGAACGGGAACGGGCACCATTAGCGTATTCGGCTACCAAATGCGCTTTAATTTACAAGAAGGTTTTCCATTGGTAACTACCAAAAAATGTCACTTACGTTCTATCATACACGAGCTTATTTGGTTTTTAAAGGGCGATACCAATATTGCCTATTTGAAAGAAAATGGCGTAAGCATTTGGGACGAATGGGCCGACGAATATGGTAATTTAGGACCTGTATACGGCTCTCAGTGGCGTTCTTGGCCTACAGCCAATGGCCAGCATATCGATCAAATTAAGCAGGTAATCAACCAGATAAAAAACAACCCCGATTCTCGTAGACTCATTGTTTCGGCTTGGAATGTGGGCGAAATAGAAAATATGGCGCTCCCACCCTGCCACGCTTTCTTTCAGTTTTACGTGGCCGATGGCAAATTGAGCTGCCAACTTTACCAGCGTAGTGCCGATATATTTTTAGGAGTACCTTTTAATATTGCATCCTATGCTTTATTAACCATGATGGTGGCACAAGTATGCGGCCTGCAAGCTGGTGATTTTGTACACACCCTAGGCGATGCGCATTTGTACAACAACCACTTAGAGCAAACTCGTTTGCAATTGAGTAGAGAGCCACGACCACTACCAACTATGAAACTTAATCCGAAAGTAATGGACATCTTCGACTTTAAGTTTGAAGATTTCACACTAGAAAATTACGATCCACACCCACACATTAAAGCTCCGGTAGCAATTTAATATGGCAGCTATACTAGAACTTGTTGTTGCCATTGATGAACATGGCGGAATTGGCAAAAACAACCAATTGCTTTGGCATTTACCTGCCGATTTAAAGCATTTTAAAGAAATTACCACCGGCCATCCCATTATTATGGGGCGTAAAACGTACGATTCTATTGGAAGAGCACTTCCTAACCGACGCAATGTGGTTATTAGTAGGCAAACAGACTTAAGCATTGAAGGCGTAGAAATAGCAAATAGTTTAAACGATGCCATTGCTTTAGTAGCCCATGAAAATAAGGCATTTATTATTGGTGGGGCAGAAATTTTTAATCAAGCCATGCCATTCATCAGCATAATACACCTCACCATAGTGCATCATAGTTTTGAGGCCGATACTTTTTTTGAAAGCCCATCTCTAATTGCTTGGGAAGCTATTGAAACCGAAACCCACCAGGCAGACGAAAAAAACGCCTATTCATACACTTTTATCACCTATAAAAAGCGATAACTTAAGATTCTGACAAAAACCACGATGCTTTCTAAAAAACGGCTACCTAGCTAAGAAAAAAATAGTTAGATTTGCCGTCTTATTAAAAATAGCTAAACGCACACTATACTTACAATTTAGAACAAAATGCAAGGAAAAGGACTAGTAAAATTTGTAACCATCGCATTAACCATTGCGTGTTTGTATTCGCTATCTTTCACATGGATTGCCCAAAAAGTTGAGAAAGACGCAAAAGCCTATGCCAAAGGCGACGGTACCAAAGAAAAAACATATTTAGACTCTGTAGCCAACACGCCGGTTTTCAGTGCTATTAAATACATTACCTATCAGTATGCCAAACAACGCGAAATTCCATTGGGATTGGACTTAAAGGGCGGTATGAACGTAACCATGGAAATTTCGTTAACCGAACTGGTACGTAACTTAGCAAATAACCCAGCCGATGTAAATTTCAATACCGCTTTACGCAATGCAGAAAGCCGTTTAAAAGAAAGTCGCCAAGATTTTATTAGCCTATTTGGTGAAGAATTTGAGAAAGTAAGTCCTGGTGCGCCACTTGCCCCTTTCTTTGCTACCAAAGAAAATTCACAAAACATTAAAATAAACGCCTCCAATGCCGATGTATTGGCATTCTTAACCAAAGAATCTAATAGTGCCATTGAGCGTTCTTTCAATATTCTTCGTACCCGTATCGATAAATTTGGGGTTACCTCACCAAATATTCAATTGCAAGAAGGTTCTAACCGTATTTTAATTGAGCTACCAGGTGTTTCCGATCCGGTTCGTGTACGTAAACTTTTACAAGGTTCGGCTAAATTGGAGTTCTGGGAAACGTATGATAACACCGAAATTTACCCACTTTTAGAAAATGCTAATAAATTGGCCGCTAGCACCATTAAACCAACTGCTACCGCCGATACTACCAAAGCAGCTCCAGAAAGCAGCAAGTTAGCTGCATTGGGTAAAACCGATACCACTAAAAAAGATGCAAAACTAGCGCAGGACAAAGCAGCCTTAACTAAACAAAATCCATTATTTGCCCTATTAAGTCCGGCTACATATCAAGGAGAAGATGGCCAAACAGCCTTACGCCCAGGTCCGGTAGTTGGTTTTGTTGCTCAAAAAGATACCGCTAAAGTAAATGCCTTATTAAGCAGCCCAGCAATTAAATCAATTATCCCTGCTAGTATTAAATTATTATGGGGAGTAAAACCAATATCAGAAGAAAG
>Ga0070374_10000271_pt1 | contig 20118 bp, 22 predicted proteins | sample LauGreSuBDMM15SN_2_FD_66374 | JGI IMG/M metagenome (GOLD analysis project Ga0070374, IMG submission 66374) | Freshwater lake microbial communities from Lake Michigan, USA - Su13.BD.MM15.SN (version 4) (version 4) | ecosystem: Environmental > Aquatic > Freshwater > Lake | place: Lake Michigan...
CAAATGCTCATGGCACCCTCGATTATACGAGGCTACCGGATCTATGGGCTTGGATTGATACACGAGATTTCTTGCCACAAACACGCGCTGCAATAAGGCTGCTGATGCTATCTGCCCACCGCGTTAGGGTTGTCCTTGCTGCCCGCTGGGAGCATTTCGACTTTGAAGCTGGCACTTGGACTGTTCCTGCAAAGACTGACAATGAAACGCCGGGCTTAATGAAGTCGGGCAGAGCGCATACCATCACTTTACCGAGGCCGTTTTTGGATGAGTTAAGGGCTATGAAGCTCGATGAGCATTTGCTTTTCCCCTCAACGTCTGGTCGCGGGCATCTGACGGAGAATGCCCTTTTAAAGGCGCTAAAGACGTATGACGAGAGCATCACCGCCCACGGTTTCAGAAATAGCTTCAAAACTTGGGCTCGTTCTGTAGGCGTCGCTGACTGGATAGCAGATGCCTATGTGGACCATAGCCTCCAGGGACTTGACGCATCATACCGCCGCGAAGATCCTGCGCGTGTTACCGCTGAGTGCGCTCTAGTTACTGAGAGGTTGTACAAATATGTCCGCGGGTAACGACAATCTAACCCCTGATGGTCCCAATCACGCAGCAGCCCTTAGCCTGCTTAACGATCTTATGCTGGTACTGGATAACGCGGCCAAGCAAGGGATCGAACGATATGACGCTGATGGTGAACAGGTATATGACTTTGCTTACTGGTCATCAGAATGTGCACGCGTAATCGGGATGAGGAAGATTGGCGATGATTAGTAAACGGTATCGTCAGATCAGCCCTGACGAAGGCAAACTGTAGAGTTTATGATTATGTCCAAACGTAAAATCGCGGATCGCATTGCCGCCCGCAATCAAGCAAGAATTGATGCACTGCGCCAAGCCATCAAAACAGATGGTATTGAAGCCGCCATTGAATACGCTGAATCAGTACTCAAGGGCGAAGGTAGTAATAATCTTAATTTTCGGAAACTTGTCGCTATTCAGTTGGTTCAGTTATGCCCAGATGAACCAGCCATATGGAATGATCGTGAGCTAAATACTATTTTGCGATCAATCTGCGCTGAAGCCATTGCAAGTGGGGAGGCGTTATCTGAGCATCTTCGAGCATTTGCTTCACAGGCATTGATGAAGGCCATGCCACCTAGAGGGCGAGGTCAACCAAGCGATTTTTGGCAGCGCCAATTAGCGTGTACTGTCCTTCGAGATTTAGGATCGGCTGGTGTCCCCGTTTATCACGGAGATGGACAAAATACAGATGCGGATTTCTACGCTGTCGATGCTGTCGCAATTGTGCTTGGGAATAAGGAGCGAACCCTTCGAGGTTGGTGGCAACAGAGAACCGAAACGCTGGGTGAAATGTAATATAACATTTCATGTCCCAATATTATCCCAAATTACATGCATAAAAGACTGACTGTCGATCAACATTGAGGAGACAGTCATGAACACCGAGTACCTTTTAACTATCGATGAAGCCGCAGATCGGCTTCGCGTTCACCGCACTTACATCTACAAATTAATCAATGCAGGCGTTCTGCCTCAACCAATAAAGTTGGGGCGTTCTGCTCGCTTTAAGGCGAGTGAGTTGAATGAAGCCATCAAAAGCCTCTGTTACAAAGGGGCTGCATCATGAGCATCCTTTTTCTGAGCCATCGTGCTGCGGTGCTCGACCTATGACAGCGCTCGGAGAAATCTTCATCCCGCCTAGCCGGCCTAGTCGCATTGACATAGAGGCAGTCCGCAACGCTAATCCATTACCAGCAATTGTAGGGGTTCAACTCAAGCTTCAGCGTGCCGGTAACGAATGGAAGGGCTGCTGCCCTTTCCACACGGATCGATCTCCTAGCTTCACAATTTTCAAAGGCGGCCACCGTTTTTATTGCTTTGGTTGTGGAGCATCTGGTGACGTCTTGGATTATGTGTCCCGCATTTATGGATTAAACTTTATTGAGGCTGCTCAATTCCTGTGCGCAGGCGATCTGCCTAGAGTGGAATGGTCAGCACCTGCCTATGAGCAAAAGCCCGACCGAACAGACGAGGCTTTGGCAATTTGGGAAAGTGCTTGTCCAGCCGCAGGGACGCTTGCTGAGGCCTATTTGGGCTATCGGGGCATTCCTGCTCCATTTCCACCAGACCTTCGCTTCCAGCGGCTTCCCTATGGCAGTTTGGACCTAATGCCTTGCCTTGTGGCAGCGGTACGTAACGAATTCGGAGCGTTGTCTGGGATACAACGCATTTACCTTCGCAATGATGGATTGGGAAAAGCGCCAGTTCCAAAACCCAAGCTCTCATTAGGCAAGGTGGCGGGCGGTGCGATCCGGCTGGGCGAACTTAACGGCTCCGGCTACCTCACTGTCTGTGAAGGGCCGGAAGATGGGCTGTCACTGCTAGCAGGAGGCCTTGGCCCAGTTTGGGTTGCGGCAGGTGCATCAATGTTGCCCGCAATGCGTTTTCCGCCAGAACTGCATACCATCACAATAGCTGCCGACAATGATGCTGCCGGAGAGGCCGCCGCGACTAGGGCTGCGACAAACTTTGAAGAGCGGGGTCTATTGGTTGAGATAATTAGACCCTCGGCTGGTTTTAAAGACTTCAATGATGAGTGGAGGGGGGCGTGAACATGGACATCGAGCATTCAGATACCCACCTTGAAATAGCTAATTCCATGAGCCAGCCAGAAGGCGATAACAAGGCCCCACTCATTGAAGCGTCACCCTATGAATGGCGTGACCCTGTGAACATACCCAAGCGGCCGTGGATATTTGGACGTTGGCTTTTATCGGGAACGGTAGCCTGTGTTGTCGCCCCCGGTGGTGTTGGAAAGTCGACCCTACTAATGAGCATGGCGCTCTCGCTAAGTAGCGGAAGAGCATTCTTGGGTAAAGCTATCTTCGGCGACCCAAAGCGCGTTTGGCTGTGGAATCTTGAGGATGACATGGACGAGTTGTCGCGTTCACTTCAAGCGGCCGCGTCACACCACGGAATTACATACGGTGATTTCGAAGGGCGTTTGTTTATCGATAGTGCAATGGAAGGAGCTACTCTGTGCACTGCGGTCGAAACGAAGGCGGGTTTTGCCTTACTTGAACCAATTTATGATGCATTGACCGCTGAACTGACCCGTCGGAAAATCGACGTTCTGTTTGTTGATCCATTTGTTTCTAGTCATGCCGTAGAGGAAAACCATAATACAAAAATTGATCAGATAGCCAAGGCATGGGGTCGCGTTGCGAAGGCTGCGAACTGTTGCATTGTGCTAGTTCACCACACGAGCAAGGCCGGATCTAACGAGGTTAGCGCGATGTCTGCCCGCGGCGCGGTGGCGCTAATTAATGCTGCTCGCTCAACGCTTGTTATAAACCGCATGGATGAGAAAATTGCCGCCCAGCACGGGATCGCAGATGACGAGGTGAGGCGTTATATTTCAGTAGCCGATGACAAGCATAATCGTGCGCCTGCTGAAGCCGCCGATTGGTTTAGACTGGTGCCAGTTAGTCTGGGCAACGGCACTAGTGGCAACTTGGACTTTGGCGATAGTATTGCAGTGGTGGAGAGTTTCAAACTCGAGAAGCCAAGCTTGGAAATCAGCGATGAAGACCACAATAAGATACTACGAGTTATAGCCGCCGGTGAGTGGCGTGACGACATCCAAGCAGGCGCGTGGGTAGGTAAGGCGTTTGCTGAAGTGCTAAAAGTTGACGTTGGGGATAAGCGCGAAAAGGCCACGATAAATCGGATGAAAGCCCAGTGGTTACAAAAAGGGTTCATTGTTGTCGTCGCAAAGCGCGACAATAAGAGGGCCATGAAAAAGTTTATCGAAGTAGCAAAGCAAGATGAATCTGCCGCACCTTAAAAGGTAGGGCGGGGCAGGCTAGGGCTGGGTGATGCATTTTATCTGCCTTACTACCCCCCCTATCTTTATAGGGGGAGGTGGTGGGGCAATGCATGGAGGTTTTTGAAGGTGAGGCAAGCAGTAGAGTAGAGCAAAAAGGTTTAAGGATGTAAGTTAGCTACTGTTGTGCTCAGGTTGCAGCAAGCGGGTCCTCTCAGAGGTTTTCCGGTCTCGGGTGATTGCGACCCCCATGTTCCCGCAGAGTGACGAATTTCCAAAACCAATGACTAGGCCAACGCTCCGCTAAACTTCGAAGCCATCAGTGCCAAATGTTTTGACGAAGGACAGATTCTAACTTTCAGATAACCGAACCCTCGCGCTGGATTGCAACCCAGGCAGTTATTTTATTGCCAACTCTGATCGGCAGTACACGCCAGTCCATGATGAAGGCTGTGCCATCTTTCTTGTAGTTGATTGCCTTACCTTCAAAATATCCGCCCGATTTAAGCGCGTCGGAAAGCCTGGAGATCACTTTGGAATCCGTTCCTGGCCCTTGAAGAATACGCGGCGTTTTGCCGATGATTTCGGATGGGTCGTGGCCAGTTAGGTTTTTGAATGAATTGTTGGCGTAGATGATCTTACCTTCCGCCGATGCGTCCGTGACCAAAACAGAGTCGAAAATGTTTTCCGCCAAAACTTGGAGCAGGGCCAACACACCATCGGCTCCATCCATTAGCTTCTCAAACGTAGCCATAATTCTCAGTCCTCCCTATTAAAAACGCTGCGCCTTTTCTGTCGGCGCGGCGCTCAAACTAAGCCGCGCCGCTATTTCAAATCCAACAAGCAGCCTCGAAAGCTCATTTACTCTCGATTTTTTGGGACACCAGTATGTCAAAAAAGTTAACTCCCAGCCCCAATATACGGTCCAACGCAAAATAAACAACCTCCATTAGTTTATGCAAACCGCCATGGTATTGGCTTGATATCCAGCAGGTAAACAACGTGCGGTCACCCGGAGATCCATGAGTCCGATTGAAAATTTGAGAAAGGCCCGGAATAGAAAGGCGATCGAACCCGTTGGCCGCCATTGTTATTTGTCCAACACCATAGCGTTTGACGTATGCGTTCTGTATGCCGCGGTTTGTAAAAAAGCAGTTGGCGTTTAATTGGGAGGGGCTACTGGCTTCCTGCCCCGCCACTTAGGCCCTGTGGCTATCCCCAGTGCAAATGATAGTACCTCAAGCTCCCTTAATTCGGATAGCCGCTGGCTGCGCTCTACCTTCGCTTCGAGTGTTTCTCTACCGTGCCTATACTGCGGATGGTTTGCACCTCGCTTGATAGCCTCTGGATTTTTGGCGCCATGATATCTGCACGTTGTACAGCCCCACTTGGTAACCGCTGGGTTCCAGCACCTATCGCCCCTCGCCTTACACTAAACCGCACAGCGCCGCGTTTTACCTGATTTTACATACGGTAGGGGCATGGCTTCGAGGGCTACTCAGATATTAAGGTCAAAACTTTCGGGCGCCTGCGACCTTGAGCAGCAGATCGAAGCGTTCGTCGAGCATTACAACCATCAGCGCTATCACGAGAGCCTGAACAACGTCACACCTGCCGATGCCTACTTCGGCAGGGCGCAATCCGTCATCCAACAACGAGAAAGGATCAAGCGACAGACTATCGAATATCGGCGCTTGCAACACCGCAAGCTCGCCGCCTAATATCAACCCAACTGATGAGGTCAATGCTCCGCTAATTTACGCAGCAATCAGTGCCAAATGTTCTGACGACGGACACGCATCGTTTAGACCCCGGCTGGTTGGCACGATGACTGACCCTAGCTATATGGCCAGCCATGCCTCGACGAGGATTTGGGCTCAGGCGAGACGGAGCCTTCCACTCATCCCTTGACCCTCGTCAGGCTCACGAAAGCCTGAACGCACGGGAATTGGGTCCGTTACGGCGAGCCTGTGCTCACATTTTTCAGCGTTGGCATTGACATGTAAAATAATCTACTTACATGTAGACAGGTAATTAATGCAGTTTAAACCTGATCTAGGTAAAGAGCTAATGTTTCCAGAAATTCTCTACATCGCGCGCTTGTCCGTCGGTTGGATGACCAGATGAGCGCAAGTTTACCTTTGCGCGGGGTTCGGGTGATTGAGCTGTGCTGGGTTTGGTCAGGTCCTTTGCTTGGCCAATTGCTTGCAGATCTTGGTGCCGAGGTTATTAAGATTGAGTGGTTCAAACGCTACGATCTTTATCGCACGCGCGGCGTCGAACGGCTTGAGGGTAAATATCCGGAAGAACTTCGACGTGAGATGTCGCAATCCTTTCATGGACTTAACCGCAATAAAATTGGTGTCACCCTCGATCTGAAGGATGATGACCATCGCGATTCCATGCTGGAACTGGTAAAGAAATCCGACATCGTTATTGAAAATTTCACCGTAGGAACGCTGGAACGCCTCGGTATTGGGTTTGACACGCTGATTGCCGCCAATCCAAAGATCCTTCTTCTCTCATTAGCCGGGTTCGGTGCGACTTCCATGCTTGCCAACATGCGTGCTTATGGCCTGGCATTGTCGTCTTTGTCAGGTTTGGAAGCCGGTGTTGTCGATTCTCGAGACGGAAGCTTTTTGGGGTCTCCGACTTTTGTCTCCTCCGACCCCAATGCAGCAAGTTACGGTCTTTTGACAGCGATCGCGGCTATCCTCGATGTCCGATGCTGCGGTAAAGGCGCCCATGTGGAGCTATCGCAACTCGAAGCGGCTGGCCATGTCGGGGCCGACGACGATGAAAGTCTGATCGAACTTGCAAAAGAGTTGGGGCTTGACCCGAAACTGCCATCATCTTCTACAGATATTGTCTCGACGGGCGACGGACAGCATCTATGCATAGAATGGCAAGGGCGGTTCGGTCTCCATGCCTTCCAACTATTGGCCAAGATGGCCGGATCGCAAACTGCTGACGAGGCACTCATAGCATTCGAACGCGCCGGCGCGCGCGGCGTTCGTGTTATCGAGAAACCCGCCGAATTCGGTGCCGGATCGGCGAATGAAGGCACTCTAATTCCTACCATCCACCCTGTCAGCGGCCCGGAGAACATCGTAGCGGCACCTTGGTGGATAGATGGTCGACGACCTCTCCTTCGCAAGACTGCGCCCACCTTGGGTGAAGGCAATGCCTATGTCCTCGGTAAGCTGCTGGGTTGGCCATATCACCGCTACGCTAGCCTTGGCCAAAATCTAGCCAACAAAGGAGAGCGCTGATGACTGCCGATTTTGCTATGCTGGGTCAGGAACGGCTTCTCAGTGTTGGTGACAACCACTTTGTTATCGTCGGAACTAACCGAGCGGTACTTCATGCTGCGTGCTGGCTTCGCGAACTTGGGAATGTGTTGACTGGCGCGGCTTCGTTGGATGCCGCTAGGGCGATCGAGCCAACTCCGCTCGCCTTGTTAATTGCCGGCGACACTATCTTACCTGACACGCGCGGCGAGGACGAAAAGAGCGCTACCGAGATCGTACTTTGGGACTATGAGGTGGGTCGGCCTGGAGTGGGCGATCTAGCGTGCGCGATTTCGGGTGTTTCTACAGTGATCGGCCCTGCCGACGGAGCGCCGGGGCTCATGCCCGCAAAGATCCCCGAGAAATGGGTCGGCCTTTATGGCGCCAGCTTGGCCCTGTCGTTGAAAATTGCCGAGACATCTTCCAAACCTTCTTTACCGAGGCGCATTGATGTTTCAGCGGCCGACATTCTGCGCGCATTTGCCGAGCAAAATTCGGGCAATCATGCGGGCGTGCCATATGGCTGGTCGCGTAACGGTAGGACCACGGTTGAACATGGCGGCGTCTTTCCTCAAGGCTTCTTCCCCTGCAAAGACGGGTTCATCGCCATTCAGGCCAGATCACGCACCGATTGGCGGGCCATCTTAACCGCGCTTGGTGATCCAGAATGGTCAAAGGATCCCGAATTTGAAAGCCCCTTTAAATTGTCCGAAGACGATTCCCGTGTGGCGCCGCTGCTCGTCGGAGAATTGATGCAGCGCGAACGCCGAGATTTGCTCGGTTTGGCGATGAGCACCGGCGCGCCGATGGCTCCCGTTATATCCCTCGACGAGGCAAAGGAATGGAATATTTTTCGACCTAATTTCTTCGATAGCCAAGGAGCCCCCCGTCCACCCTATGTCCTACGCCGGACGCAGGAAGCTGTCTCGTTATGAGCTGGGGCGCCATCACTGATGAGGGTATTAGCGAAGCAGAAGAGCTGATCGATGTGCCTCTGCGCCGCGACCTCATGCAGTGGATCGAGGTCGCAAGCCGAGATGCAATCCGCCACTTCGCTTGGGGTGTGGGCGACAATAATCCATTGTGGCTGGACGCCGCGTATGCAGCCAAATCAACATATAGAACGATTATTGCCCCGCCATGCATCCTCTACGCAGTTGACAGTACCGTGATTGCGCCCAAATTATCTGGGGTGCAATGGATATATGCCGGCACCGGATGGACCTGGCTTGAACCGATCCGAGTAGATGACACTCTTCGTACCGAAGTAAAACTGAAGAAACAGGAAATCAAAAGCGGACGGCGCTTTCCCAAATGGGTTCTGCAAACTGGCGAAGCGCGATACTACAACCAGCATGACCGTTTGGTTGCGATAGCCATAGGCCGGTGTGCCCGAACGCCGCGGGGCGACAAGCTAATCGAGGCGACAAACAAGAAACAAACCGAAACTGCCGAACCGCACAGTTATCGCGCCGAAGAAATCGAGCGGATCGAAAATCAGATCTTAGCTGAATCTCGGCGAGGCGATACTCCGCTTTATTGGGAGGATTTGACTGTCGGCGAAGACATTCCCCAAATAACCCGCGGGCCTTTGAGCATCATCGATATCATGGCTTGGTATTCAGCGGTGCAGGGTGCTCAGCACTATGGCGGCGTTCATGGCGATGCACTTCGGTATCGCCAACGACATAAAGATTATCATATTAACAAGAAGACCGGCGCGCGCGAAGCTGCAGGTCGCGGCCATCTGGAAGCGCGCACGGGCGGTGACGTCGGTATGGGCGGCGCCTATGATGTTGGCCCTCAACGTATTTCCTGGGCTCAGCATATGCTGACGAACTGGATAGGTGACCAAGGATTTCTCCATTCGCTGGATGTGGCCGTACTGCGCCCAAACCTTGTCGGTGACACTTTGTGGTGGTCGGGAAAAATCACCAGAAAGTCGGTAAAAGATGGGCAAGGGCTGGTCGAACTGGAAGTAAGGGCCATTAATCAGGTCAATGTACTTTCTGCATCTGGCACAGCGTCTGTAATTCTTCCATCACGAGAAATGGGCGCGGTGCGCTTGCCAATGGGAAATTCAGATTGAACGCAGTTCCCGAAATCGTTGTTGACCTCAAGATTATTGCTAACGTTACTGCAGATGTTGGCGAGGGTCCCATCTGGGACGACGAGACTGAAACCATGATTTTTGTGGATTCAACCGCAGGTCTAATCTACCGGATTAGCCACGCAACTGCTGAGCTGACGAGCATGGGCCTAGGCCAGATGGTCGGTGCCGCCATTCCTCGCAGGTGCGGAGGGCTGGTGGCATGCGCAAGCGATGGATTGCTATCGGTCGAAGACAACGGCAGCGTCTCCTTACTTATTCCGATCGAAGAAGATCTCAGCCACAGGATGAACGATGCCAAATGCGATTCGCATGGACGTCTTTGGTCAGGCACCTTTTCTTTAACGTTCGAAAAGGGCGCAGGCGCCCTCTATCGAATAGATCCTGACCTGGCGGTCACCAAAGTCTTTGGCGATGTAACCATTTCCAACGGCCTCGGATGGAGTCCGGATGAAAAAACCTTTTATTTTGTTGATACCGGCAAGCGCGGCATTGATGCGTTCGATTACGACATCGAAACTGGCGCGGTTTCCAATCGTCGTCGCTTTGTCGATATCGAGCCCTCAGGTGGCCTTCCTGACGGCATAGCAGTCGACAGCGAGGGCTGTTTGTGGGTCGCGCTCTATTATGGTGGAACGGTGCGTCGCTACTCTGCTACTGGCAAGTGTATTGGCAAGATTACCTTGCCCGTGGCACGGGTAACAAGTTGCAATTTTGGCGGCCCAAACCTTGACCTGCTCTATATTACCACTGCAAATCATCTACTGGATGATGATGGAAAGCCGCACGAGGATAATGCCGGCGCAACGTTTTGCTGTCGACCTGGCGTAACCGGCCTGAGAAGCCACAGATTTGCGGGGTAAATGGTATGACGCCTCTTCCCAGCAGAGCTTTAAACGAATTGTCACGGGCATGCGCGTGTGATCCATTGAGGAGCCAACGTTGACGAACAATCCAACTAATAGGTGCGACTTCGATGCAATTGTCATCGGTGCCGGAATATGCGGCATCTACATGGCCTACAGTCTTAAAAAATTGGGGATGAACTTTACCGTCATTGAACGTGGAGGTGATGTTGGAGGTACTTGGCAATGGAACCGCTACCCAGGCTGCCGCTTCGACTCTGAAAGCGAAACCTATGGTTACTCATTTTCGAAGGAACTATTGCAGGAATGGGACTGGAAGGAACGCTTCTCCGCACGTGAGGACACCGAGGAATATCTCCAATATGTGGTGAAGAAGTTCGACCTTCGGAAGTATATGCAGTTCAACCTCATGTTTACAGCTGCTACTTGGCAGGAAGATAGAAATTACTGGCGAGTTACGCTGTCGGATGGACGCAATGTAACTGCGCGCTTCGTATTGACGGCCGTAGGCTTTCTGTCCTGCCCCACACTGCCGCGCTATGCGGGGTTGGACAGTTTTGAGGGCCTGTCATTTCATACCTATTATCACCCACGCGAAAAGGTCGACTATAAAAATAAGCGTGTCGCCATCATCGGTACTGGATCGACTGGTGTTCAGCTCATTTCGAAAATTGCCAAAGATGTTGGTACCCTTACGGTCTTTCAGCGCCGTCCCAACTGGTGCGCTCCGCTGCATAATGGGACGCTGACGCCCGACGAGATGGCGGACATTAAGGCGCATTACGAAGATATTTTCGAACAATGTAAAAATACCCCGAGTGGCTTTAAGCATGACGCCGACCCGCGAGCACTTTTCGAGGTTGACCCTGAGGATCGAGAGAAATTCTGGGAAGAGCTTTATGCTAGCCCGGGATTTGGCATCTGGCTAGGAAACTTTAAGGACGTTCTAGTAAACGAAGACGCCAATGCTGAAGGTTCGAGATTCATCGAAAAGAAGATCCGCCAGCGTGTGAACGACCCTGCGATTGCCGACCAGCTAGTCCCGAAGGATCACGGGTTCGGTACGCGCCGCGTCCCGCTCGAAACAGATTATTACGAGGTCTATAATCAGCCCAATGTGAGGCTCGTCAACATTGGAGAGGCACCGATCGAAAGGATCACTTCCAAGGGGATAAAGACGACCAAAGAGAATTTTGAGTTCGATGTAATCGTCTATGCGACGGGCTTCGACGCAATAATCGGTACATTCGATCAAATGGATATCATCGGTACCGGCGGTGCCAGCCTTAAAGAAAAATGGAGCCAAGGCGTGTCCACGGCCTATGGTCTCGCTGTAAACGGTTTTCCTAATTTCATTACGCTTGCTGGTCCGCAGAGCGGATCGGTTGCGACGAATTTTCCCCGCGGCATCGAAGAAGCGGTGGAGTGGGCGACTGGCCTTCTCAAGTTCATTCGCGACCATGACTATCAAAGGTTCGAACCCACTCAGGAAATAGAGAAGGAATGGGTAGGCCATGTTGATAGAATGGCCGGTAAAATTTTATTTGGTAGGCAAAAAAGCTGGTTTACTGGCTATAATTCCAACGTTGACCGGGATTTTAAGCCAAAGGCAATCGTCTATGCCGGCGGCGCAATTCGCTATAGACAGAAGATCGGCGACGAAGCGGATTCTGGCTATCCGAACTTCCGTTTGGCATGACTTAGGCAACACCGCTTGCGATTGGGTTGTCAATTGTGAGTTCGAAACATGGGAGAAAAAGTGATGTACGCACGCAGATTGTCCGAAGCCAATCTCGATATGAAGCCGGACGCAATCGGCGACATAATCGAAACACGAGCCAAGGAGCTAGGTGATAAGACCTATGTGCGATTTCTCAGTGACAGCGAGGAATTGACCTTTCGCGAGGCTGACCGAGCCTCTGCTGAATTTGGACGCGGGCTGCTTGCCATAGGAGTTGCACCTGGCGAAAAACTGGGTCTGCTGTTGGGTGGCTCAAGGCTATATGTGGTGGCATGGTTTGCTGGGCTGCGGGCTTCTATCCCGGATGTTGCGATCAACACTGGGTTTCGCGGAGAGGTTCTGGACCATGCTATATGCAAGATCGAGGTCAGCGTGGTTGTCTCGGATGCTGATGGACTGGAAGCTCTGGAGACTGCGGGCGATAAAGCACTTGCACAGATCAAACTTCTGGTAGTCCCCGACGCCATCTTCAACCGCGCCCGGGCGATCGCAAAATTCCGCGAAACAATCGGCAAAATAGTAAAGGTCAGCGACGTCGAAAGGGCGGGTCGAGAAAGTACCGAAGCATTTTCTAAGGTCAATTCGACGGAACTTGCCTCTATTCGGTTCAGTTCGGGAACGACGGGGCTGCCCAAGGGCGTAATGATGGATCATGGCCATATGCTTGCAAGCGCGCGCAAATTCAATGATCTGGTCGATTTGACTGAAGATGACGTCAACTACACATGCTTTCCCTTTCACCATGTTTTCGCACCGGTAACGGGAGTTCTATCGGCCCTTTGTACAGGCGCCACATTGCTCGTTTCCCGCAAGTTCAGTGCCTCAAACTACTGGAAGGAGATCAGAGATAATGGCGTCACGCGAGCACATGTGCTCGATCCGCTGATTGCGCTGCTGTTAAAGCAACCGCCAAGCGAATTGGACCGGCAGCACAAGGTGCCGGTTATGTATACTGCCGCAGGGTTCTATCCCGAGTTCGAGGAGCGGTTTGGCGTTAGCATTGTCTTAATGTATGACATGAGCGAGCTGACAGTCGTTGCGCATTATCCCAAGGGCGCGAAGCGCAGGCCCGGCAGCTGCGGCATGTCATCCGGGTTGTTCGACATCAGGATAGTTGATGATGACGGTTTTGAAATGCCTGAGGGGTCCGACGGAGAGGTTCTAGTTCGACCTCGGCATCGCAGTATCATGTTCATGGGCTACTATAACGATGCCGATCAGACCGTATCCCGTTGGCGCGATATGTGGTTTGAAACCGGCGATCGTGGGCGCAAAGATGCCGATGGCTATTTCTACTTCCTTGGCCGTAGCGGTGATCGGATACGTCGCCGTGGTGTTAATATTTCAGCCGAACAGATCGAAAAACTGGCAATTGCCAACCCTGAAATCCTAGAATGCTCGGCCATTGCCGTTCCATCAGAGATGAACGAGGACGACATCAAGCTTTGTGTAAAACTGACCCAGCAGGCGAAATGTTGTGAAGCGGATATCATGGACTATCTGCGAGATATATTACCCAAGTCCATGATGGTTCGCTACGTTGAAATATTCGATGATCTCCCCAAGACCCAAACTGAAAAGATAAAGCGTGCAGAACTTCGTAGTACAGGGGAAAAAGGGCTAACGTCTAATACATGGGACGATGACATCAAGGCTTACTGGGCAGCTAAGTAGAAAACATCGAGATCGACACGAAAGTAAACTTACATACTGCTTATTCGAAGGGGGGCGGATTACTAAGGGAGGGCACCAGAAACATAGTCGAACATCCAAGGCGAAGGTTGCTCTGGCTGTGGTGAATGGCGGGAAGCGCTGACCTAGTTTGTCACTACCGTGCACGTAAACAAACCTATTAGACAAAGCCTATCTACATTTGTGTTGAAACCCAATTACGCGACGTATAGTCTAAATGGCATCGTCCCTCGGAGGGCGATCCTTTGGGTAGGGTACGTTACCGTACTCACGTTCAAAATGCCGACCAAAAGGAATGTTCATGATCAAAACCGTCTATGAGCTATTTGCTGATACCGCAAAGAGGGCATCTGACCGAGCGTTCCTATGTTATCCCCCAACATTAGGCCGCGGCTATCACGAAGATGGGATCGAGGTCACCTATGCCGCGGCGCTTGGAAAGATCGACGATCTGGCTGCGCGGTACCGTGAGGCGGGCTATCAGCCGGGACATCGCATCGCGCTAGCCGCCGCAAACTTGCCTGAACATTTCTGGCACTATCTTGCGCTGAACAGCATCGGCTCCACAGTGGTTACCATAAATCCTGATTATCTTCCCCACGAAATCGCGTTCGGAATTGGCTTTGCCGAATGCTCCATGATCGTGGCCGCACCGCAATGTTTGGAGCGCGCGCGCGAAGGGGTGAGAAGTCTCAAAACACCTATACCAGTGTTCGATATATCCAATCCAGATGCCCTTATCCCCCCACCGGCATTATCCCCAAATGACATTTCTCCGGACGCGGAAGACCGCATTGCGCTGATTATCTATACCTCAGGAACATCCGGCGAACCGAAGGGTTGCCTCATCTCAAACAAATCGTGCCTTGCATCTGCAGAATCCTATGGAGGGGCGAAAGGCCCCGTATCGTTCCGCGATGGCGGAGACCGACTTTACAATCCACTGCCTACTTTTCACATGAACATTTCAGTATTCTGCCTAACCACTGTAATTAAGACGGGTAATTGCCTGATCATGCAGGATCGATTTCGCGCATCTCAGTGGTGGAAGGATCTTGTCTCGACGGAAGCGACCTGCTTCCACTATCTCGGCATCATTCCCCCCCTTTTGGTGAAGGCCCCGGAATGCGCTGAGGAAAAGCAGCACCAGATCCGCTATGGCTATGGCGCAGGCATCGAACCAGTCGTGCGTGACGCATTCGAGAAGCGTTTTGACATCCAGTTGGTTGAGGCCTGGGGCATGACTGAAACATCACGCGCTATAATGAATAGTGATGAGCCTCGCAGCCGCGCCGACCGCGCCTTCGGCAGACCACGTTCACCTTGGGAGGTGCGCATCGTCGATGACAATGACAAACCACTGCCCGACGGGACACCGGGCGAGCTGATTGTTCGTGCCTCGGGGCCCGACCCGCGTGCAGGGTTCTTTTCGGGCTACCTCAACCAGCCCGAAGAGACTGAGAAAGCTTGGCGCGGCGGTTGGTTTCATACTGGCGACATATGCAAGCAAGACGCGGATGGAATGCTGTATTTCGTCGACCGAAAAAAAAATATCGTGCGCCGTTCGGGCGAGAATATTGCCGCTGCCGAAGTCGAGAATGCGCTTATCGAGCACAAGGGCGTGAAGGCGGTGGCGGTTCTTGCCGTCGAAGACGAAATGCACGACGAAGAGATTCTGGCCTGTATTGTATTAATGGATGGGGTTTCGCCGTTGCGCGAGACTGCCATGGATATACAGCGGGCGCTTGTCGGAAGACTGAGTGCAACGAAGGTCCCAGCTTGGATTGCGTTTAAGGACGAATTGCCGGTCACAGGAACGCAAAAGGTGCAAAAGGGTTCGCTTTTTCCGAATGGGCAGGACCCGCGCAGCTCACCGGGCAGCTTTGACTTGAGAGAAGAAAAGCGTTCGCTGCGATCATCTGACCGCGCTTCACGATAAGAGGAGTTCAACTGCTTTGACAAGTTTTGTTGTGGGTGCGTTTGAGCATCCGACCCGGCTAGCCTCAGATAAATCGACTGCCATGCTTCATGCCGAGGTCGCAGCCGGCGCATTAGCAGATGCTGGGCTGAACCTCTCAGATATCGACGGCTATTTCTGCGCAGGGGATGCCCCCGGCGTAGGGCCGCTCTCGATGGTTGAATATCTAGGCATTAATCCGCGTTTTGTCGACTCTAGCGAGATTGGCGGTTCATCACCCATTGTCCATTTGCAAAAGGCTGCGCTGGCTATTGACGCAGGCCTTTGCAATGTTGCCTTGATAACGCAGGCGGGCAGGCCGCGCGCGGAGGGAGATTTGCCGGAAAGCGCTGTGCGAAATGCGAATGTCCCTGAAAATGGGTTCGAGCTGCCCTATGGATTGTTTCTCGCAGCGAGCTACGCGCTTGCCACTAGGCGACATATGTATGAATATGGAACCACCTCAGAGCAACTCGCCTGGATCAAAGTCGCCATCTCACAACACGCCCAACACAATTCCAATGCTCGGCTGCAAACGCCAGTCACTGTGGAAGAGGTCCTTGCTTCGCCTATGATAGCCGATCCGCTGCACAGGTTAGACTGCTGCGTTATTACTGACGGCGGTGGCGCCGTCATCGTTGCTCGCGAGGAAGTCGCACGAAGCCTGCGACGCCCATTGGTCAAGATAAAAGGCGCAGATCATGCTGTCGGTTATCAGCGCGGGTTTGATGTAGATGTTACACGTACCGCGGGGATTGCTTCTGGCCGAGGGGCTTATCAACAGGCTGGCATTACACCCTCGGACATTCAATACCTATCCACCTACGACAGCTTTACCGCTACCGTGCTGTTCGCGATTGAGGATCTAGGATTCTGCGAAAAAGGTGAGGGCGGTCGGTTTGTTGAACATGTAGGCCTGCTTTCCGGTACAGGTCGCCTGCCCGTTAACACCGATGGGGGCGGACTGTGCAACAATCATCCGGCACATCGCGGCGGCATTACCAAAGTTATTGAGACAGTTCGCCAGCTTCGGGAGGAGGCTCACCCTGCTGTTCAGGTACCTAACTGCACGCTCGCTATGTCGCATGGGATGGGCGGCGTTCTCGGCCAGCGGCACGGCTGCGCAACCGCGATCATGGAGCGCCTATGATGACAAACATTGTTGGAGACGTGAACTTTCCGGAAAACCAAGAATATTGGGAAGCACTGGAGAAAAACAAACTGCTTATAAAGCGTTGTACCGAATGCAGAAAACCGCATCATTACCCCCGCGCACATTGCCCATTTTGCGGAAGCGTAGCGACGGCTTGGGAGTTGTCCTCGGGCGATGGAGAAATTTATTCATTCACAATGATAGAACATCGTGCGGTGCCATATTGTCTTGCATATGTAACCCTCGACGAAGGACCTACCGTAATGACCAATCTCGTCGATTGCGAACTACATGCGATTGAGATCGGGGCGCGGGTACGTGTCGTATTCAAGCGCGATGCGGATGGCAGGGCACTGGCAATGTTCACACCGGTACAATAGACTCAATTTCAACGACATGCTGATGCATGTCCATGCGTTGGTGAATGCAGAAATCACCACCCATCAATGTATTGTTTGCTATTGGTGGCATGGATATGGTCTATGGCGCGAAAGACGGATTACTGGATATTCAGGCTATCGTCGCGCGCCGGCGACAGCATCGAGCGTTCCGCCAATGACACTAAATATCTGGCATAGCAAGTTCAACGCCGAAGCGACCATTGTTCCTTACATCGATGGCTTCTGCTACCTCAACTGGATACACTCAGCGCTTAATTATATCAGTCTTGATCAGCTCGAAAAAGGGTGGCCAACTGATGCAAAGTATCTTCACTTTATCGAAGCAAGTGCCGCCGCTTGGCACGTCAGGCTCTCAAGCCGGCTGCCTAAGGCCGAGTTAATTATTGCGCACCTCATGGCTATCCCGACAAACTTGAGAGCCCGGTATTTCATTCAGCTAACTATGGGCTCTCAAATGGAAATGCGAGGCCCTAAGGCTCGGACGCAAAATACATTAGTGTCGTTAAGATCTATCGCGTCACTGATCACCATCTTTTTGCTCGCTTCGCTTAAGCCAGCGAGCGCATGATCCACATCTTCCGCCTCGATCTCGTAGATAGCGAGATATTCAAACGGGGGTTGCTCACCGTTCATCCGTCCGGAAACACGAAAGCGCTGGGCGGCAACAAAGCCGGGAATTTTGATTACATCGTGCAGATGAACCTGGTCATACCAATCATTATACTCCGCATCCTTGCCCTCTTTCGGATTAGATTGAACAAGAAGAAAATGCGATGCCATGGTGATCTCCCTCCGTGGTTGGTTAGATGCTGAGATTATAATAAGTCCGAGTCCGGCAGATTCACACCGAGGGCCAGTGCGCCGTACAGGACATTGATTTCCGAATTTCCCATTACGTGTTGACAAGCTGTACGTAAGTCTCTGAATCTTCTTTGTAAAGTAGAGTTGTTGTAGAGAACCGCCGTCCCCGCAAGCTTGAATATCTCCGCGCCTAATTTCGAGCATTCGTCATGTATGAATGCGGTTACCGCGCGATATCTGGCGCGGACGATCGGCGGTGGCACCGTTCTGCCACCATCGAAGTGCCAGATTGCCTCACTCTCGCTCACAGCTAAACTGCGCGAAGCTGCATACCGAATATTCATCTCGCCGACCCTGTATTGGAACAAGGGTTCGTCGCGAATAATCGTATTTGGGTTTATAAAGGGCTTCTTTGTCTGTGCAATTTCGACGAGATCATTTAGCATACCTTTAACTATACCGAGGACCACCCCCATGTGCATTGGCCCCATTGAAGTATAGAATGAGTGCTGGCGTATCCTCGGACCATCTGCCGGCATCGAACCTAGCATCGGTGCCGTATGATCTGCGGACACAAACACATCCTTTATATGAACGTCATGACTTTCCGTGGATCGAAGGCCAATTGTCTGCCAGTTGTCGAGAACTTCGACTTCATCCCCCGGTATCACACAGAGCCGGATGTCCGGCCGTCCATCCTCGGTTACGGCCGGTGAACCGTCTTCTTCAAGAACGATAGCTCCAATAAAGAACCAATCCGCAGCAAAAGAACCACTTGCGAATGGAAAGCGACCATTTATCTGCAATCCTCCTGGTACTTTACGGGCACCCGGCCGTGGGGATACCGGCGCGCGGGCAAGCACGTCGCATCCTCCGCGAAAAATATTGCGTTGTACTTGTTCCGAAAGACGCTGAAAAAATGCCGGCACTTCGCTCGCGACCATGAAGGACCACGCGGTGGAGCCATCCGAACATCCAAGCTCCTCCATAAGTGGCAGCATGTCCGGCGCCGTGAACTCCGCTCCTCCCAAATAGGCGGGATGCATTGCACGCAAAATGCCAGTGTTCCGTATGGCGCTAAATACGTCTGCTGACATGGCGCCTGTTTCGTCCATCTCAGCTGCCCTACTCGCAATCATCGGCCTTAGTGCGGTTAGTGCACGTAACAGTGGCTCAGGCCCCTCAAAAACGGGCAATTTTTGTTCTGCAGAATTTGTCATTTCAAAACTCCATAAAATACAAGATGGGCCCAATTCGAAGGCTGGCCGCAACGACGTCCATGGCCTAAATGGATTTTGGCAACCTTGCCAAGGGCATTTTTGTCACAGTCAAGACGCACATAAAGCACTGTAAAAATAACCTAATATATTAAATCTCATTAACCTCCTAAATGAGATGGGTTAGGCTCGCGCAGTCATTCCGCCATCGACATTGAATTCAGAACCGGTGATATATGCAGCATCGTCGGAAGCAAGAAAGGCGACCGTCGCCGCAATATCTTCTGGCTTACCCAACCGCTTCATCGGTATCTTGCCGATACCGCTCTGAACCAGCTCAGGGGCGGCTTCCCTCGCACGTTCTAGCATTTCGGTCTGGATATTACCAGGATGAACCGAATTTACCCGGATATTGTCTTCGGCAAGGTCTAGCGCGACTGCTTTTGTAAGCATGCGAACACCTCCTTTGCTGGCAACATAAGCGGCAAGCGACGGAAATGCGCGCTGACCGGCGATAGATGAAATATTTATGATTGTCCCGCCATCGCCTTGCTCACGCATCTGGCGCCCGCCAATCTGACAACCTAGAAAAACGCCTGTCAGGTTGATATCTATGTGCCGGTTCCAGTTCTCGAGGCTAGCCTCAAGAATGCCAGCCGGCTCAGCGATTCCGGCATTGTTGACGAGAATGTCAATCCGGCTGAAACGGCCGAGTACAATTGATTTGACCTGTTCCCATGAATCCGGATCCGTAACGTCATGACTGCACGCGAGAACATCATATCCTTGAGCCGTAAGTTCTTCCGCACGAATGGCAACTTGATCTGCATTGATATCTGTCAGCAAGATGCGCGCGCCCTCGCTGGCGAGTCTCTTGGCCGAATGATAGCCCAAACCAATAGGATGAGCCGCACCCGTAACCACCGCCACCTTACCATCCAATCGCTTCACAAACGTCTCCACAAATTTGAATCGCTGTTTGCGTTACGACCTCTGATCTAATCAGATCAGAGGTCGTAGACTTCAGGCAGGGGTAAGTTCAA
>Ga0070374_10000274_pt1 | contig 20012 bp, 20 predicted proteins | sample LauGreSuBDMM15SN_2_FD_66374 | JGI IMG/M metagenome (GOLD analysis project Ga0070374, IMG submission 66374) | Freshwater lake microbial communities from Lake Michigan, USA - Su13.BD.MM15.SN (version 4) (version 4) | ecosystem: Environmental > Aquatic > Freshwater > Lake | place: Lake Michigan...
GGCCGAGAACAAGCCCGCACACACCAGCGCCAGCGGAAACGGCACCCCGGCATTGACCATGACGGCCTGGGTGTAAGCCCCCACCCCCAAGAACGCAGCGTGACCCAGCGAGAACAGGCCGGTAAAGCCCGCCAGCAGCATCAGCCCCAGGCCCACCACCGCATAGATCAGTACAAAGGTCAGCTGTGCCAGCCAATACTCGGCCACCACCCAAGGGGCGGCCACCAGCAACACGGCCAGCAAGCTGTACCAGAACACATGGCCACCATGTTTGGCCAGCTTCACGTCCTGGTTGTAATCGGTTTTGAAAATAAAACGCATGCCGGGCCTCAGACTTTCTTGCGCAGTTGCTCGCCGAACAAGCCATTGGGCTTGAGCACCAGCATGAGCAACACCACGATGTAGGGCGCAATGTCCTTGAAGCCTTCGGGCAAATAAAAGCCCGAAAGCGACTCAACGATGCCGATCACCAAGCCACCCACAATCGCGCCGGGCAAGCTGCCAAAGCCGCCTACCACTGCTGCGGGAAAGGCCTTCAGGCCAATGAAGCCCATGTTGGCGTGTACAAAGGTGATGGGGGCCAACAGCAAGCCCGCCACCGCCGCCACGGCCGCGGCCAGACCCCAAACCAGACCGTTGATCTGCTTGACCGGAATGCCCATGTAATAGGCAGCCAGCTGGTTTTGCGAGGCCGCCTGCATGGCGATGCCCAGCTTGCTGTACTTGAACATGGCAAACAGGCCCAGGCACAAAATGACGGTGGCGCCGATCACCACCATTTGCTCGGCTGCAATCACCAGACCGCCCAAGCGCAGCACCTCACCCGCGTAAGGCACGGGCAGGGTGTGGGTGTCGGTGCCCACATCAGGAATCATGGTGATCAAGCCGCGCAGCACATAGCCCACACCAATGGTCAGCATCACAATGGAAAAAGCCGGTTGCCCCAAGATGGGGCGAATGACCAGGCGCTCAAGCAGCACCCCAAAAATGCCCATGGCCACGATGGCCGCAGGCACAGAAATCCAGAACGGAAAGCCCAGCAGCGTCATGGCGGCCAGGCCTGAAAAGGCCCCCACCATCATCAGGTCGCCCTGGGCAAAGCTCACCGTCTCGGTGGCCTTGTAAATCAGCACGAAACCCAGGGCTATGAGTCCGTAAATACAGCCCTGGGCCACACCGCTGATCAGCAGTTGCAGCAATTGCACGCCTATCTCCTCTTGGTTCTGTCTGGCCGAGTTCGCTGGGCTTGGTGGGGCACTGATTCAGCACCCATCAAAAAGCATTTGCGAACGACCGTGCGATTATGTATGTCTTACGCGAGACTTTCCCTAGGGGTTGTCCCCCATTACGGTCCAATCTCAAGGCTTCAATATCTCCCCATGACGCAATCCATACGCATCGGTTCGGGGCTGGGCTTTTATGGCGACAACTGGGAGCCCGTGGTGGCCAGCATAGAGCGCGGCCAAGTGCAATTCATCGCCAGCGACCACCTGGCCGAACTCACACTGGCCATCTTGCAAAAAGACCGGCAACGCGACCCTGCTTTGGGCTACGCCCGCGATGTGGTGCCCATGCTGTTGCGCCTGTGGCCCTTGATGCAGCCACGCGGGGTCCGGTTCGTTTGCAACGCGGGCGGGCTCAACCCCATGGGCGCAGCCCAAGCGGTGCAAACAGCGCTCGCGGCCAAGGGCTGGCACCCGCGCATTGCGGTGGTCAGTGGCGACGATGTGCTGACGCAACTGCAAACACCCGACGGCCGCTTTGAGCACCTGATGAACGGTGCGGATGTGACCCCCGTGCGCGAGCGGCTGGTGTTTGGCAATGCCTACTTGGGCGCGCAACCCATCGTGGAGGCGCTGGACCAAGGGGCCGACATCGTGATCACCGGGCGCGTGGCCGACGCGGCGCTGTTTCTGGGGCCACTGGTGCATGGTTTGGGCTGGAAGCTGGCCGATGCGGCCACGCCCGAAGACTTCAACCGCCTGGCCCAAGGCCTGACGGTGGGGCATTTGCTCGAATGCTCGGGCCAAGGCAGTGGCGGCAATTTTGGCGGCCAGGGCGATTGGCAAAATATCCCGGATTTGGCGCACATCGGCTACCCCATTGCCGAGGTCTGGCAAGACGGCACGGCCTTCATCACCAAGGCGCCCGACACCGGCGGGTTGGTCAACTTCGACACCGTGCGCCAACAACTGCTGTACGAGGTGCACAACCCGCACGCCTATTTTTCGCCCGATGTGGTGCTCGACATGGGACAGATCCAACTGCATGACGAAGGCCAGCACCGCGTGCGTTTGACCGGCGCACAAGGCCACGCGCCGACCGATCAGCTCAAGGTGGTGGCGGGCTTTCGGGACGGTTTCAAGGCCGAGATCACTTGGGGCTTTTCCTGGCCCGACGCCTGGGACAAAGTGCAGGCGGCCGAGGCCATGATCCGCAGCCAATTGCGCGAGCGAAAAATGCCGTTTGACGAGTTGTTTGTGGAATACCCCGGCCTCAACTCGGCGCACGGACCGCTGGCCCCACTGCCACCTGTGGCCGAACTCAACGAACGCGCCGAAATTTGGGTGCGCATGGTGCTGCGCACGCCCGTGAAAGCGGTGGCCGATGGCTTCGGGCGGCTTTTCCCGTGGATGGCGCTGAGCGGCCCGGCCTACACCTGCGGCTTTCAGGGCCTGAACAACACCAGCGAATTGTTGGGCATCTGGCCCACACTGATCCCGCGCGACCGGGTGCAAGCCCGCCTGGAGATGCTGGAGGTGCAATCATGAGCAAAACCTTGCGCATTCCGCTGGTACAACTGGCCCACGCCCGCAGCGGCGACAAGGCCGATTGGGTGGACTTTGGGCTGTTTGCCTGGAACGAAGCGGGCTACCGCATCATCGAGCGCGAAGTCACCGCCGCCAAAGTGCAAGCGCACTTTGCGCCGTGGCTGCCGGGGCAGGTAGATGCTTGGCCTTTGCCCAACATACTGGCCCTGAAGTTCGTGTTGCACGGCGCACTGCAAGGCGGCGGCGCACGCAACCTGCGCCTGGACAACCTGGGCAAGGCCATGGGTGCAGCGCTGTTGCGCTTGGAGATCGAGGTCAATGCCGAAGAATTGGCGGAGGCACAAAAAAGCCCCCGAAGGGGCTGGTGGCCAAACGGCACCCCATCGACGAGCACCTCATAGCTTGTCACCTGGCCGGCATGTGGCGCAAGGTATAGGCCACATCCACCCGGGCATCTTCTGGCACAGGCGGGACCTGTGCATTCCATTCGAGCCAGGCCGCCCGCATGGCCTTGAACTTGTCCGGCTGACGGTGTGCCTGATTGGCCCGCTCCCGGGCATCTTCTGACAGGTTGAACAGGTATTCGTTGTCGTCGACCTGGAGGTATTTCCAATCACCGTCGCGGTGCGCCCGCTGCTGCTTGTATTTCATGCGCCAGAACATCGGTCGCTCAAAGTTCTTTTGAGCATCCTGCAAGGTCGGCCTCATCGACACACCATCCAGCACATGGCCTGCAGGCGGCTGCGCTTGGGCGATGTCCAGCACGGTGGCGGTCCAGTCCATGGTCATGCAGTGTTGTGTGCAGACGCTGCCAGGCTGGGCAATCCCCTTGGGCCAATGCACGATGTAGGGGACACGGATACCCCCTTCCGTCAAGTCCATCTTGCCGCCCACCAAGGGCCAGTTGTCCGAGAAGCGCTCGCCGCCGTTGTCGCTGGTGAAAATGATCAGCGTATCGTCCAGCTGCCCGGTCTCGCGCAAGGCCTCCACCACCCATCCGATGCCTTCGTCCATTTCGCGGATCATCGTGCGGTAGGTCTCCACATTGCCACCATCGAGGTGCATGATGTCTTTGACGATCTCGGGGTTGATCTGGCCCTGAGCGCGTGTCTCCCAAGGCCAATGGGGCGCGGTGTAATGCAAGCTCAGAAAGAATTTTTGGTCATCGGCTGCACGGTCGCGCACATACTGCGCCGCCCGTCTGGAGATCAGGTCGGTCAGGTAACCGGGCTCATCGTAGGGCTGGCCGTCGAGCTCCAGATCCGACCCAGCCCCACGCGCGTTGTGACCGTAATAGCTCACGCCACCTGACATGGGGACAAAGTGGTGCATGTAGCCCGATTTTTCAGGACCAAAATGAGGCCGAAATCCAAGATGCCACTTGCCAATCAAGGCCGTTTGGTAAACCTGCGCCTTGAGCAGGGACGGCAAGGTCGGCAAGTTGGCGTGAAGCCCCATTTCCGGATGGCCACGCGTGGACCCCAACAAGGGCTCTTCACTGGCCCCCCGGACCCAATACTGGTAGCGACCGGTCATCAATGCAAAGCGTGTGGGTGAACACACGGGCGAGTTCGAATACCCATTCAAAAACTTCAGACCCTGGGCCGCCAGACGGTCCAGCACCGGTGACACGGGCCCAAAATCGGCCTCGCGTCCACCAAAACAACCCAAGTCAGCGTAGCCCAGATCGTCGGCGATGATGAAGATGAAATTGCTCATTTGCAGCTGCCGTTCAGGCGGGGCCAGATGTCCCCTGGTACGCCAACATGCGCAGGCCTTGCTGCCCATCTGCGCCAAGCTCGGGCATCCACACCGTCAGAAACAAGCTGCGCACCGCTTTGGACTGCCCACCGATGATCACCTCGGCCGACATGCGTCCAGTCACCATTTCGCCCGGGCCTGCCGCATGCACCTGCAAGTCTTCAAAAGACAAAGTCAGGTACTTCAGGCTGCCGCTGGCCATTTTGTCCAGATAGGTGGTCTTGGTATCGCGCCCCCCCGTGGAATGCACGTAGACCAGCCCATCCGACAGCAAGGCTTCGAGTGCCGCGATGTCCCCGCCCAGCATGGCTTGGCGGCGTTGCTCTTCTGCGATCAATGCGCTCATGTTTTTCATTCCATTTTGATGTTCGAGCGGCGCACCACGTCCGCCCATTTGGGGATTTCTTTTTTCACCAATTCGCCAAATCCGGCCACCGTGCTGGTCTGCAGATACACCCCCATCTGGGAGAATCTTTGCTCAAGACCCGCTTCAGTGAGCGCTTTGCCCACCTCGGCATTGAGCCACTCGACCACCGCTGGTGGCAATGCAGCAGGCCCCACCAGCCCGGCCCAGTCCCGGACATCAAACTGGGGGAATCCAGCTTGGGCAAAAGTCGGCACACCGGGCAGCGCTTCCAGCGGTTCTGCCGCCGTGACAGCGATAGCCCGCAAACGACCGCTCTTGATGTGGGGCAGCGCCGCAGCCAGCGAAGCGAACATCATGTCCACCTGCTCGCCCATCAGGTCTTGCAAGGCCGCCACGGGCCCCCGGTAGGGCACATGCAAGATGAAGGTGCCGGTCAGCTGCTTGAAATACTCGCCCATCAAATGCGCGGGCGAGCCTGCGCCACCGGAGCTGTAAATCAGCTTGCCTGGGCTTTTGCGGGCCAACGCCATCAAACCGCTCACATCCCGCACTGGCATGTTGCTGCGGACCACGAGCACGTTGTAGGTCCACTGCGTCTGGCTGATGGGCACGATGTCTTTCAAGGTGTCGTAAGGCATCTTGGCAACCAGCGCGGGTAATACTGTGTGCGGCATGAACATGATGCCCAAGGTGTGGGCGTCGCTGCTTTTGGCCACCTGATCCATGCCAATGAGCCCGGTGCCCCCGGACCGGTTTTCCACAATGAAGGGCTGTCCAAAAACTTTGGACAAGCGGTCTGCCAAATGTCTGGCCATGGGGTCCCAAGGGCTGCCGGCAGCCGATGCCACCACGATGCGCACCGGTTTGGCGGGCCACGCCTGGGCGCGGCCGACAGCGGTCAGGGACGCGAGACTCGCCGCCCCGATCGTTTGAATGAGTTGCCGACGGGTCTTCATGGTTCAGTCTAGTTTCACGCCAGCCTTGCGAATGGCAGGGCCCCACAGGGCATCGTCTTGTTTAAGGAAGGCTGCAAATTCGGCCGGGGTCTGCGCCTTCAGATCACCACCATAGGAGCGCCATTTGGCGATCAGTTCGGGGTTTTGCGCTGTGGCCTTTTGCATGGCCTCGCCCAGTTTGGCCACCACAGCGGCAGGTGTGCCCGCAGGCGCAAACAAGCCAATCCAGGCAGTGGGGCTGAAGTCAGGCAAACCCGACTCGGCAAAAGTGGGCACATCCGGGAAGTTGGGGTGTCGCGTCTTGCCCGTCAGTGCCAGAATTTTGAGCTTGCCAGCCTTGACGTTGCCAATGGCAGCGGGCAAGGCATCAAAAATCACATTCACCTGACCTGCCACCAAATCCGCATAAGGGCTCGAGGTGTTGTAGGGCACAAAATTGATCTTGACCCCAGCATTCGAGGCAAACCACTCACCGGCCAGATGGGAGTAACTGCCCACACCCGATGTGGCCGATGTCAAGGAGCCGGGCTGTTTTTTCAGACGCTCGATGAGCTCCTTCGCATTTTTCTCGGGCACGCTCGGGTGGGCGGTCAAAGCGGTGTTCAGCAGACCCACCACGCTGATGGGCACAAAGTCCCGCTCCACCTTGTAGGGCACTTTGGCACCATAGGTATAGGGCAAGACCGACATCGAGGTGGTCGACCCCATCACCAAGGTGTAGCCATCGGGTGTGGCCTTGGCACCGGCTTCCATGCCAATCATGGTGGAGGCACCCGGACGGTTTTCCACCACCACCGACTGCCCCAGCGCCTTGGACAACTCCAGCGCAATTTCACGGGTGTTGGCGTCGGGGCCTGTGCCCACGGGGAAAGGGGCAATGATCTTGATCGGCTTGTTGGGATAGTCCTGGGCCATGGTGGGCAAGGCACTGAACAAAGCCAAAGCCAAAGTGGCCAGGCCCATGCGGCGGGTGGTGCGGTTCATCAGGTGTCTCCTAGAGTTGGATGGTCACGACATTGCAGTCTGCCAACATTCTTTCAAATCAGTTAAATTATCACCATGGGATAAACCATTAGTTTTTTATCGCTGATTCAAAATAAAATGAATGCAATTTTTGCAAAAGGAGTGATCATGGCCCAGCCACTTTCCCAGTCCAATTCGCTGGTCTTCAGCCACATGGGAGTTTATGTGCGCGACCTCGATCGCATGGCCCGCTTTTACAAAGACGTGATGTGCTTCTTCGAAACCGATCGCGGCGACCTGGGGCCTGTGCAGTTGGTCTTCCTCAGTCGCGACCCGTCTGAACACCACCAGATCGTGCTGGCCACGGGCCGACCTGCGGACCTGTCGTTCAGCGTGATCAACCAGATTTCACTGCGCGTGCCCGATCTGGCCTCGCTGCGCTCGGTGCGAGACCGCGTCCAGGCCGATCCCGATGTGAGCGACTTGGTCTGCACCAGCCATGGCAATGCGGTGTCGATCTACTTTCGCGATCCCGAGGGTAACCGCCTGGAGGTGTTCCTGGACATGCCTTGGTACTGCGAGCAGCCACTGCGCGAACCGATCGACCTGGACCAAAGCGACGAAGCCGTGATGGCCGCCGCTGAAGCGCTGGCGCGCAGTCGGCCCAAATTCCGCAGCCGCACCGATTGGGTGAAAGAAATGCAGCAACTCATGGGCTACCAGGCATGAACCAGACGGTGTTTGACGTCGCCATCATTGGCTACGGCCCGGCGGGTGCCACGCTGGCCAACTTGCTGGGCCAATATGGCCTGTCGGTGCTGGTGCTCGAGCGCGAGGCCGAGATTTATCCCCTGCCCCGCGCCATCCATTTCGACGGCGAAACCATGCGCGTGTTCGAGACCGCCGGTTTGCGCCCACAGGTCGAAACCATCTCGCGCCCGGGCCTCAAGGGCATGTACTTCAACAACGCCGCTGGCGAGACCTTGCTGATCCGCGCCGGCACCCAAGAACTTGGCCCGCACGGCTGCGCCACCAACCACTACTTTCACCAACCCGAGCTCGAAGCCGTGTTGCGGTCTGGTTTGCAGCGCTACCCGCAGGTGCAAGTGCGCACCCACCACGAAGTCACCGCCATCGAAGACGGTGCTGACGTGGCCACACTGCAAGTCACTGACCTGCAAAAGCAACAAATTCATGCCGTGCAGGCCCGCTACGTGGTCGGCTGCGACGGCGCCCGCTCGCTGGTGCGCAAAGTGCTGAACACCCGCATGCGCGATCTGGGCCTGCACCAGCCCTGGCTGGTGTTCGATGTGCGGCTCAAAACCAATGTCCCCGGCTTGCCCGACCACACGGTGCAGCACTGCGACCCTGCACGCCCCATGACGTATTGCAACGTGACCGGTAATCGCCGCCGCTGGGAAATCATGCTCTTGCCCGGTGACAAGCCGGAGGAAATGGTCCTGCCCGAGACACTGTGGAAACTGGTGAGCAAGTGGGTCACGCCAAGCCAAGCCGACATCGAACGCGCCGTGATTTACACCTTCCACTCGGTGATGGCCGAGGGCTGGCGCCAAGGCCGCTTGATGCTGGCCGGCGACGCTGCGCACCAGACGCCGCCCTTCCTGGGCCAGGGCATGTGCGCGGCCATCCGCGATGTGTCCAACCTGGCCTGGAAGCTCGACGCCGTGCTGCGTGGCCGTGCAAACGATGCGCTGCTGGACACCTATGAAAGCGAACGTTCACCGCATGTGCAGGCCTTCATCGAACTGGCCGTCAAGCTGGGCGACATCATCCAGACCACCGACCCTCAAGCGGCACGCGAACGCGACGCCAAGTTCAAAGCGGGTCAGCCCGAGATCTTCCAGTTTCCGACGCCGCGCCTGGGCCCTGGCGTCTGGCAAGGCGAGCAGGCACCGGTCGCCCAAGTATTCCCGCAACCCACGCTGGCCAATGGCCATCTGCTGGACACGCTGCTGGGCTTGAACTTTGCCGTCCTGGGTGAGGACACCGTGTTGGCCGAAGTCAGCGAAGACACCCGTGAGCGCTGGCAGGCGCAAGGCGTGGTCACCGTGCCTGCGCGCGACCCCGAGGTCAAAGCCTGGCTCGACCAGCAAGGCGCGCGCGCCGTGCTGCTGCGCCCGGACCGCTACATTCTGGGGGTGGCCCAAAACAGTGCCGATCTCGATCGCATCAGCGCCGTGCTGCCCACTGCGGATGCCTTGGCCCACGGATGTTGAACAGACCCCACCATGACCGATAAAGCAGACAAAGCCGACACCAGCCTCGCCCGCATGCTGAGCGTGCTCGATCTGTTTTCCGACCAACGCCTGCACTGGAGCGCCGAAGACATCAGCGAATCGCTGGGGGTGTCCTTGCCCACCAGCTACCGCTACCTCAAGACCCTCAGCGATGCGGGCCTGCTGCGGCGCGGCAGTGATGCCCAATTCGCGCTGGGACCGCGCATCGTGGTGCTGGACCACTTCATCCGCCAGGCCGACCCGGTGCTGCAGTGTGGCGTGCCGTTCATGAAAGAACTGGTGGCGCAGACCGGTTTTGACTGCGTGGTCTCCAGCCTGCACGGCGACCAGTTGCTGGACACCCACCGCGAATTCGGCACCATGCCTGCCAATTTGAGTTATGGCCGTGGACGCCCGCGCCCGCTGTTTCAAGGCGGCGCACCCAAGGTGATTCTGGCAGGGCTGCCCACGCCACAGCTACACAAGCTGCTGGACACCCACAGCATGGCGGTGGCTGCAGCCGGGCTGCCCACCGATTGGCCCAGCTTTCGGCGTTACTACAGCCAGATCCGCAAGGACGGTTTTTATTTCTCCAACGGCGAACTCGAAACCACTTTGGCTGCAATCGCGGTGCCCTTACAGCAGACCGACGGCACCGTGATCGGCGCACTCTCTCTGGTGACCACGGTGCAACGCATGGCGGTGATCGACCAGACCAAACTCACCCCCCTCATCCAGCGCGCCGCACGCGAAATTTCTGCGCGGTTGCACTGATGCTTGTCCTCTCCTTTTCACTGAAAGATCCTCCATGAAACTCATCAGCTTTTTGAACCAGGGCGTGCCCTCCTACGGTGTCGTGAACGGCGACGACGTGCTCGACCTGAGCCCCATCCTGGGTGCACAAGCGACCGATCTGAAAACCCTGATCGCCAAAAACCTGTTCGGTGCTGCCGCCGATGCGGTCAAGGCGCACAAGCCCACGCTCAAGTTCTCGCAATTGCAGCTGCTGCCGGTGATCCCCAACCCGGGGCAGATTTTTTGCATTGGCCTGAACTACGGAGAACACGTGCTCGAAACCGGCCGTGAAGTGACCGAAGTACCGACCATCTTCATACGCCTGGCCGACTCGCAAGTCGCGCACGGCCAGGACATCGTGCGCCCGCCCGAATCGCACCGCTTGGACTACGAAGCCGAAATCGCCTTGATCATTGGCAAAGGTGGCCGCCGCATCAAAGAAGAAGACGCCTGGGATCACATTGCGGGCTACAGCTGCTACAACGACGGCTCGGTGCGCGACTGGCAAATCGCCACCTCGCAGTGGACACCCGGCAAGAACTTCTACAAGACCGGCGGCTTTGGCCCCTGGATGGTGACCAGCGACGAGATCGCCCCTGCACAAGTGATGCGTTTGCAAACCGTGCTCAACGGCCAGGTGCTGCAAGACACCACCACCGACAAAATGATCCACAACATCCCGCGCCAGATCGCCTACATCTCGACCTTTATCCCGCTGTCGCCCGGCGATGTGATCGTGACCGGAACCCCGGGTGGCGTGGGCAACAAACGCACCCCGCAAATCTTCCTGAAGCCCGGCGACGTGTGCGAGATCGTGGTGGACGCCATCGGGACGCTGCGCAACGGCATCCGCGACGACGCATGAGCCAAGCGGTCTTTTAGGATCGTCTTTACACCTTTGTAAAACCACGATCCTTGCTACCATGACGCGTCACTTGTTCTTGTCGCATCAGACCCACATCCATTTTCTGGAGACCACCCGATGAACAGTTCCACGATTCACCCCCCTGTCCGCAGACTTGGTCACATGCTTGGCCGCTCATGGGTTCTGGCACTGTGCCTGATGGCCGGCCTGGGCATGGCCCACGCACAAGACGCATGGCCCACACGGCCCATCAAATTGCTGGTGGGTTTTGCGCCCGGTGGCAGCAGCGACATGGTGGCCAGACTGATTGCCACCCCTTTGGGTGAGAGACTCGGTCAGCCTGTGGTGGTGGAAAACCGCGCGGGAGCGGGCGGCAACATCGCCGCCGATGCAGTGGCCAAAGCTGCACCAGATGGTTACACGTTGGTGCTGCTGCCCAGTGGGCATTCGAGCAATGCCGCCATGAAAAAGAACCTGCCCTTCGATCCGGTCAATGACTTCGCTTGGGTCTCTACCGTCACGACCTATCCGCTGACGCTGTCGGTCAAGCCAAACTCGCCCATCACCTCGTTCAATGATTTCATCCAGCGCGTGAAAAGCGAACCCAACCGCTACACCTACACTTCGGTGGGCGTGGGCACGGCGATGCACTTGGTTGGCGAATGGCTGATGGCCGAAAGCGGCGGCGTGGCCACTCATGTGCCTTTCAAGGGGGGCACGGCACCGATGATGGAGTTGCTGGCCGGTCGGGTAGACGTGATGATCGACACCATGACCACCACAGCGCCGCTGTTCAAGGAAAACCGGGTACGCGTGCTCGCCACCACCGCGCCAGCGGGTCAGAATGCCCTGCCGGGCGTGCCTTCTGTGGCGGACAGTTTTCCGGGGGTGGTGTTCGACTCATGGCTGGGCATCGCGGGCACCAAGGGCACACCGCAAGCGGTTGTCGATCGGCTCAACCGTGAGCTCCGTGCTGTGCTTGACCAATCTGCGGTCAAACAACGCCTCATCGACTGGGGTGGTCGCCCACAGGCCAACACGCCCGTGGAATTTCGCACCCGTGTGGACGGCGAGATCCGCCAACTCAGCCGGATCGTGGCCGATCGAAAGATCGAGGCACAGTGAGCCGCGATCGGGCGATCCTGATGCGAGATTGACCCAGCAGCAGTGCACAGCCTGCTGGGCAAAACTCAAACGCGCTCGATGATCAGCGCAATGCCCTGACCCACGCCAATGCACATGGTGCACAGCGCGTAGCGGCCAGCCGTTTGCTGCAGGCGGTTGATGGCCGTGGTGGCCAAGCGGGCGCCCGATGCGCCCAGCGGGTGGCCCAGGGCAATAGCACCACCCCAAGCGTTCACTCGGGCGTCGTCGTCTTTCAGGCCCAGCATGCGCATCACCGCCAGGCCTTGCGCGGCGAAGGCTTCGTTCAACTCGATCACGTCCATGTGGTCAATCGTCAAGCCGGTCTGCGCCAACACTTTGAGGGTTGCAGGCGCCGGGCCAATGCCCATCACGCGAGGGGCCACACCGGCCGTGGCCATGCCCACGACGCGGGCCTTGGGCGTCAAACCATTTTTGGCAGCCGTGGCTTCATCGGCCAGCAGCAAGGCACAAGCGCCATCGTTCACACCCGAAGCGTTGCCTGCGGTCACGGTGCCGTCGGGGCGCACCACGCCTTTGAGCTTGGCCAGCGCTTCGAGGCTGGTTTCGCGCGGGTGCTCGTCGGTGTCCACCAGAACAGCGTCACCCTTTTTCTGGGGGATGCTCACGCCCACAATTTCACGAGCCAAGTGGCCGGCCTTGATGGCGGCCACGGCGCGCATCTGGCTGTTGTAGGCCATCAGGTCTTGCGCCTCGCGCTCGATCTTGTAGTCGGTGGCCACGTTTTCAGCGGTCTCGGGCATCGAATCCACGCCGTACTGGGCTTTCATCAGCTTGTTGACAAAGCGCCAGCCAATGGTGGTGTCGTAGACCGCGTTGTTGCGGCTGAAGGCGGTTTCGGCCTTGGGCATCACGAACGGGGCGCGGCTCATGCTCTCGACACCGCCCGCGATCATGAGACCAGCTTCACCGGCCTTGATGGCGCGCGCTGCGGTGCCGATGGCGTCCAGGCCAGAGCCGCACAGGCGGTTGAGGGTGGCACCGGGCACCTCAATTGGCAATCCGGCCAGCAAACTGGCCATGTGGGCCACGTTGCGGTTGTCTTCGCCGGCTTGGTTGGCACAGCCGTACAGCACGTCGGTCACAGAGGCCCAGTCCACGTTGGGGTTGCGGGCCATCAGGGCGCGCAGGGGTACAGCGCCCAAGTCGTCGGTGCGCACGCTGCTCAGAGCGCCGCCGTAACGGCCAAAGGGGGTGCGAATCGCGTCGCAAATGTAAGCTTGGTTCATGTGACTGGTCTCTAGAGGGTGGAGTGCATTCATTATTTTGCACGCATGACGGGGTGAACTAGGCCATTTTAGGGGCGATTGTTGGGCTTGCGTGAGCGTTTGACGGCTACACAGAAAGAGATGCCTGGTGTCTGTCCGCAAAACGCGACGGCGGTGCTGGCCGGGCTCAGAGGCGCTTCGCTTTGCCACATCGCCCGACCAGCACCGCCGTCCCGCCTTGCTCGGGCGTTGGTGATGAGTGCCTTATCGCGTTTTGAGCCCTCCGTGAATACGCCCACGTGAGAGGCCGGGGTTCGGGGCTGGGGCGATGTGGCAAAGCGAAGCGCCTCTGAGCCCCGGCCCCGGACCCCGACCTCTCACCCCCCAAAGCAAAACCAAAAACCCAAAAACAAAACCAAGCCAACACACTGTTAAGAGACAATCCACCCCATGCTGATCCAACCTTCACAAGCCGATGTCCGGCGCTTTTTTTGTGGTGTCTACGCCAAAGCCCGCACGACTGCCACACTCGAGCCCATGGAAATGCTGGTTAGCCAATGGATCGACGAACACCCTGAGTACCACGCCGAACTGGCGGATGTGGATGCGGCGCTGGCCAGCATGCTCAACGACGACCCCAACCGGACCAATCCGTTTTTGCACCTTTCAATGCACCTGTCCATCAGCGAACAATGCAGCATCGACCAACCCCGAGGCATCCGCCAGGCGGTGGAACTGCTGACGCATCGGCTCAACTCGCTGCACGACGCACACCACCGCGCCATGGAATGCCTGGGACGCATGATTTTTGAAAGCCAGCGCTCAGGCCGCATGCCCGACGGTGAGTCCTACATCGCCTGCGTACAGCGCAACGCCACCCAAGACTGAGTCCCGGGACCACGAACAAAGGCGAGCAGACAACAAAAAACCCGCCAAGGCGGGTTTTTTTTTGTCAGGCATCCGCTAAGGATGATCAGCGGAACTTGGACTGCGGCACGACTTTCATGTCGCCATCCAAAGAACCGATGTAAGCCGACACGGCCTTCAACTCGGCATTGGAAAACTGCTTGGCAATGCCACCCATCACGCCATTGTTGCGGCCCCAGGTGGCCAGGTTTTCGGTTTTGTAAGACTTGAGCGCCACATACAAAAAGTCTTTGTGCTGACCGGCCAACTTGGGGTAGCTCGGGTCGATCGGCTTGCTGAAGTTGTCACCGTGGCAAGAAATACAAGCGCCTTTTTGCAGCAAGGCAGCGACTTTCGCATCAGGCGCCTTGGGTGTCTTGTTCACGGGCTCTGTTTTGCCATGTTGCTCGTAGTAGGCGCCCAAATCAGCCATGTCTTGCTCGCTCAGGCTGGCGGAAATGCCGCGCATGGTGGGGTGCTTGCGTTCGCCTTTTTGGTAGGCGGTGAGAGAGGAAACGATGTACTTCGCGTTTTGGCCAGAGATCATCGGCACGCGGTAAACCTCAGGGAAGCTGGCTTGGTAGCCCTTGATGCCATGGCAACCGATGCACATGGCAATTTTTTGCTCAGCGGCTTTGGCATCGCCCTTGATTTCCTGGGCATGGGCGGAGATGGCGGTCACAGAGGCGACAGCTAAGGCAAACATCGAGGTCAACAGCTTATTCATTTTGCTCACACAATCCAAACGATCGATAAAAATCAACTGCAGATTATATCGGGCTGGCCGTCATAATCCTGACAAGCTTTATTCCTGTTTCAAAGAACTGTCCATGAACAAATTCCAAGGTACCGAAAACTACGTCGCCACCCCCGACCTGATGCTGGCCGTGAACGCCGCCATCACCCTCACACGCCCCCTGTTGGTCAAAGGTGAGCCCGGCACGGGCAAAACCATGTTGGCCGAAGAAGTGGCCGAGGCCTTGGGCCTGCCCCTGCTGCAGTGGCACATCAAGTCGACCACCAAAGCCCAACAAGGCCTGTACGAATACGACGCCGTGAGCCGTCTGCGCGACAGCCAGCTGGGCGAAGAAAAGGTCAAAGACATCGAAAACTACATCATCAAGGGGGTGCTGTGGCAGGCGTTCACGTCCGAGACGCCCATAGCCATCCTGATCGACGAGATCGACAAGGCAGACATCGAATTCCCCAACGACTTGCTGCGCGAGATCGACCGGATGGAGTTTTATTGCTACGAGACGCGCCAGCTGATCAAGGCCAAGACTCGCCCGCTGGTGTTCATCACCTCGAACAACGAAAAAGAGTTGCCCGACGCCTTCCTGCGCCGCTGCTTTTTCCACTACATCAAGTTCCCCGAAGCGGACACCATGCGCCAAATCGTGGATGTGCACTTCCCGACGCTCAAAAAAGACCTGCTGGCCTTGGCGCTCAAGACCTTTTACGACGTGCGCAGCCTGCCGGGCCTGAAGAAAAAGCCCTCCACCAGCGAGTTGCTCGATTGGCTCAAGCTATTGGTGGCCGAAGACATCCCGCTCGAAGCCCTGCAAAGTGCTGATCAAAAGTTGTCGGTCCCCCCACTGGTGGGCGCTTTGCTGAAAAACGAGCAAGACGTGACCTTGTTCGAAAAGCTGGTGTTCATGAACCAGCGCAACCGTTGAACATGAACCGATGACCTCTCCCAACCCTCTCATGGAAGGCATCTCAGATGCTGTGGGCTTTGTCGGCGGTGCGCTGACCGGCTACTGGGCCGGCAAATGGCTGGGCCTGAATATTTTCAGTGCCGGTTACGACAACGCCAGCATCGGCGGCATTTTGCTGGTGGGCTTGGGCGGCGGTGCAGGTCTGCACTTGGCGCGCTTTTGGCGCAACAAACAAAAAGCCAAAGACCAGGACACGGACGCATCATGAATCCTTGGATCGCCCCCACTTCGCTATCGGGTCAACATGTGCAACTCGTGCCTTTGTCGCTCCTGCACCACGATCACTTGGTACAGTCCGTGCGTGATGGCGAACTTTGGAACCACTGGTACACCGCCATCCCCACACCAGAAGGCATGGCGGCCGAAATCACCCGCCGCCTGGACTTGCAGGCCAAGGGCAGCATGTGCCCATTCGCTGTGATCGACCCAGCGACCGATCAAGCCGTGGGCATGACCACCTACATGAACATCGACGCGGCCAACCGCCGGGTTGAAATCGGCTCGACCTGGTACCGCCAAAGCGTGCAGCGCAGCCCCCTCAACACCGAAGCCAAGCGCTTGCTGCTGGGACACGCGTTTGAACAGCTGCAATGCATCGCGGTGGAGTTCCGCACGCATTTTTTCAACCAGCAAAGCCGCCGCGCCATTGAGCGCCTGGGCGCCAAGCTCGACGGCGTGCTGCGCAGCCACCAAATCAACCCCCACCCTTTGGGCGCTGGCGCACTGCGCGACACCTGCGTTTACAGCATCATTGCGAGTGAATGGCCCAATGTCAAAACACACTTGGACTACCAACTCGCACGTGTGCGAGCCTGAGGACAGAGAGACGTCATGCTGATCGATTTTTTCTACACCCTTCGCGCGGCCAAACTACCGGTTTCGGTGCGTGAGTACCTGACTTTGCTTGAGGCCCTGCAGGCCAACGTGGTCGGGCCAGCGTCTGATGCCTGCAGCATCGACGATTTTTACCACCTGGCCCGCACCGTGATGGTCAAGGACGAAAAGCACTTCGACAAGTTCGACAAGGCTTTCGGCGCTTACTTCAAGGGCGTGGAGATGCTGACCGACTTCACCAAAGAAGTGCCGCTCGAATGGCTCGAAAAAATCCTGCAAAAGGAACTCACGCCCGAGCAAAAAGCCGCCATCGAGAAGATGGGCTGGGACGAGTTGATGGACACTTTAAAGAAGCGCCTGGAAGAACAAAAAGAACGCCACGAGGGCGGCAACAAGTGGATCGGCACGGGCGGCACCTCACCGTTTGGCAACGGCGGCTACAACCCGCAGGGCATCCGCATTGGCGGCAAAGGCGGCAACAAAAGCGCCATCAAGGTCTGGGAGCAGCGCGCCTACAAAGACTACGACGACCAGCAGGAACTGGGCACGCGCAACATCAAAGTGGCGCTGCGCCGCCTGCGCCGCTTTGCGCGTGAAGGCTCGCAAGACGAATTCGACCTGGACAACACCATCCGCAAAACCGCGGCCAACGCCGGTTACCTGGACATCCAGATGCGCCCGGAGCGCCACAACAATGTCAAAGTGCTGCTGCTGATGGACGTGGGCGGCACCATGGACGAGCACATCAAGCGGGTCGAAGAAATGTTTTCCGCCGTGAAGGCCGAATTCAAGCACCTCGATTTTTATTATTTCCACAACTGCGTGTATGACTTCATGTGGAAGAACAACAAGCGCCGCTACGCCGAAAAATTCCCCACCTGGGACATCCTGCGCAAGTACAACAAGGACTACAAGCTGATCTTCATTGGCGATGCGACCATGAGCCCTTATGAAATCTTGCAAAAAGGCGGCAGCGTCGAATACAACAACGAAGAAGCCGGGGCCGAATGGCTGCAACGCCTGACGCACACCTTCCCCAAGTTCGCCTGGATCAACCCAGAGCCCCAAGGCGTTTGGCAATACCGCCAGAGCATCTCCATCGTTCAGCAGCTGATGAGCAACCGCATGTTCCCGCTGACCCTCAAAGGGCTGGAAGATGCCATGCGTTTGCTGAGCAAATGAGGCCACCAGCGCGGCCCGCTGGCTTGCCGCGCACGGCCCTGACCTGGCTCTTGGCTGCGCTTGCAGCTCTGGCCTTGGCACCCTCCTGGGCACTGGCCCAAACGTCCCAAGCTGAGGCGCCTGCCGCACAAAAACAAACGCCCGCCAGCCCCCAAGCCTTCGGCCTGGAAGTGCGCAGCAGCGACGAGAGCATCCGCGACTTTTTGACACAACACCTGGACTTGCAGCGCTACCGCAACCTGAGCGATCTGGACGAGATGGAGCTGACACGTTTGCTGCGCGAGGCCGATGTGCAGGCCCGCGAGCTGCTGGGCACGCTGGGCTTTTTCAAGCCAGTGCTGCGCTGGTCGCAAGACAAAAGTGCCAGCGACGGCAACTTGGGCCAGGTGCTGGTGGAGGTGGATACTGGCACTGCCGCGCGCATCTCCGAAGTGCAGTGGCAGTGGCTGGGCGATGTGGCCGATGACCCCGACGCGCTTGCTCAGCGGCTAGCCATCGAACAGCAATGGACTTTGCCTGTGGGCGAGACCTTCAGCCAAAACGGCTGGAGCCAGGCCAAAAACCAGGCCCTGCGCCAGCTGCTGGCCCAGCGTTATCCCTGGGGCCGCATCCTGCACAGCCTGGCCCTGGTGGACGAACCCAAGAACCTGGTGCGGCTGTGGCTGACGCTGGAATCCGGTCCGGCTGTAAGGCTGGGGGCCTTGCAAATTTCTGGGGCCGAAAAATACGGTGCTACTCAGGTCGAGCGATTGGCGCGTTTACCTGCCGGCCAGATTTACCGTCAAAACGATTTGCTCGAAGCCCAGCAGCGCCTGGTCACCAGCGGTTTTTACGATTCGGTGTTTGTCAGCCTGGATACACAAGGCAACCCAGCGCAGCCACCTGTCAAAGTGGAGCTGAAAGAAAGTCTGCGCCAGAAATGGGTGCTGGGCCTGGGCGTGCGCAGCGACAGCGGTGGCCGCGTGAGCGCCGAGCACACGCACCACAGCGTGCCGGGCCTGCATTGGCGTTCGGTCAGCAAACTGTCCCTGGACAAGGACTTGCAAAGTGCGAGCCTGGACTTGCTGGCCCCACCGGACGCCAGCCTCTGGCGCTGGAACACCTCGGCCAAATTCGACCGCGAAAAACTCTTTGACATCCCCTTACAAAGCCAACGCTGGCGGGCTGGTCGCACCAAACTGGGTGAAAAAATTGACCGCTCTTACTTCGTCCAATACGACTCGGCACGGTTGCAAGGCGGCCTCCAGGCCCAACGCGAATCCATCAGTGCCAACTACGGCTGGACCCGACGCCACTTTGACAGCCTGCCTTTTCCCAGCAGGGGCCTGGGCGTGGGCATCGAGTTGGGTACGGGTGTGACGCTCGGCAGCCAAAGCGAGCCTTATGTGCGCTGGCTGGTCAAAGGCCTGGGGATCGTGCCTTTGGGCTCCGGCATGGGCCGCCTGGCCATGCGCGCCGACATCGGCAGCGTGGTCAGCCGCAACACCGCCAACCTGCCCGCCACCCAACTGTTTTGGACAGGTGGCGACAACAGCGTGCGCGGTTATGCCCCCAACAGCATTGGCGTGACCGATACAACCGGCGTCACCACACCAGGCCGCTACCTGGCCGCGGGCAGCCTGGAATGGCAACGCCCCATCCGCTACAAAGGGCAAGCCACCGATTGGGAAAGCGCCGTGTTTGTCGATGCCGGTGCGGTGGCCGAAGACCCCGGACAACTCAAGCCCAAAATCGGCTATGGCCTGGGCGCCCGTTGGCGCAGCCCGGTCGGGCCGGTGCGCATCGACCTGGCCTATGCGCAGGCGCTGCACAAGCTGCGCCTGCACCTGAGTGTGGGTTTCACATTTTGAAGATGAACACCCGCACCGAAGCCCACAACGACACAGATCCACCGGCGCAGGCCGTGGCCTCGCCGGTGCGCCCCACGCCGGACAAGACCTCTCCTGCGCATTCGCTTTTGCGGCGCGTGGTGGCCGCTCTGGGCGCTTTGTCGGCCATGAGCCTGTCGGCCTTGTTGGGGCCCTTGGCGCTGGCCGCCGCACTCTGGGGCCTGTGGTCCTGGACGGGCACCCCCGGGTCTTTGGTCACCGCCCTGAAAATGGTCCACTGGGCCTTGCCCTCGGGCCAGCAGCTGCGCAGTGCCGATGTGCAAGGCAACCTGCGGCAAGGCGGGCGCATTGGCCAGATCAGTTGGCAAAGCGGTGGTTTGAAGGTGCAGGCTAAGGATGCGCTAATGGTGCTGGACTGGTCGCAGCTGTGGCGACAGGCCTGGCCCCTCAAGAGCA
>Ga0070374_10000282_pt1 | contig 19822 bp, 18 predicted proteins | sample LauGreSuBDMM15SN_2_FD_66374 | JGI IMG/M metagenome (GOLD analysis project Ga0070374, IMG submission 66374) | Freshwater lake microbial communities from Lake Michigan, USA - Su13.BD.MM15.SN (version 4) (version 4) | ecosystem: Environmental > Aquatic > Freshwater > Lake | place: Lake Michigan...
AAGTTACTTTTGATTTTATTATCTTTTTTGTAAGACATAGCTCTTTTTTGAGTTGAATGTTGTGGGTTATGAGTTGTAGGATGGGGTACATCCTACAACTCATAACTTGCAACTTAATCTAATGTGATATCTAAACCTAAACCTCTTAATTCGTGAACCAATACATTGAATGATTCCGGAACCGATGGGGTTGGCAAAGGTTCACCTTTAACAATCGCTTCGTATGTTTTGGCACGGCCAATTACATCATCAGATTTCACGGTTAAGATCTCCTGTAAGATGTTTGCAGCACCAAATGCTTCTAAGGCCCAAACCTCCATCTCACCAAAACGCTGACCACCAAACTGGGCTTTACCACCCAATGGTTGTTGTGTAATTAATGAGTATGGTCCGATTGAACGGGCGTGCATTTTATCGTCAACCATGTGGCCAAGTTTCAACATATAGATGATACCTACCGTGGTTGGCTGATCGAAACGATCGCCTGTTAAACCATTGTATAAATAGGTTCTACCCGAAGTTGGTACACCCGCTTTGGCTACCCATTCTTCTACTTCTTCGTGGGTGGCACCATCAAAAATTGGGGTAGAGAATTTCATACCCAATTCTTTTCCGGCCCAACCTAATACGGTTTCGTAGATTTGGCCCAAGTTCATACGTGAAGGTACACCCAAAGGGTTTAACACAATATCAACTGGAGTTCCGTCTTCAAGGAATGGCATATCTTCATCGCGAACGATACGGGCAACAATACCTTTGTTACCGTGACGGCCTGCCATTTTATCCCCTACTTTCAACTTACGTTTCTTAGCTACATACACTTTAGCCATTTGTACAATACCTGAAGGCAATTCATCGCCCACGGTAATGGCAAATTTTTCACGTTTGTATGCACCTAATCCTTCGTTTAAACGAATATTGTAGTTGTGTAAGGTTTGTTTAATTAACTCATTTTTATCCTCATCGGTAGTCCACTTGGTAGGATTGATATTGGCAACATCTAAATCGGCCAATACTTTTTGAGTAAATTTAATGCCTTTAGCAATTAACAATTCTTTGTACACGTTGTAAATACCTTGTGAGGTTTTACCATTTACAATGGTGAATAGTTTTTCAACTAGTTTTTCTCTTAAGTCTTTATTAGATTTTGCAAAATTTGCATCTAACTTTTCTACCAATGCTTTTTCTTCTGCTTTGGTAGTTTTCTTAGCTCTAGAGAATAATTTAGTATCAATTACTACCCCGTGTATAGAAGGAGGTGTTTTTAAAGACGCATCTTTTACATCACCTGCTTTATCACCAAAAATAGCTCTCAATAATTTTTCTTCTGGTGAAGGATCTGACTCTCCTTTTGGTGTAATTTTACCAATTAAGATATCTCCTTCTTTCACCTCAGCACCCACACGTATTACTCCGTTTTCGTCCAAGTCTTTAGTAGCCTCTTCAGAAACGTTCGGAATGTCTGGTGTTAATTCTTCTTCACCACGTTTCGTATCGCGAACTTCTAATTCAAATTCTTCGATATGTAATGAGGTAAAGATATCTTGAGATACCACACGTTCAGAAATTACAATCGCATCCTCGAAATTGTAACCTTGCCATGGCATGAAAGCCACTTTTAAGTTACGACCCAAGGCCAATTCACCATTCTGAGTAGCGTATCCTTCGCAAAGCACTTGACCTTTTTCTACCTTTTGGCCTTTTTTAACAATTGGCTTTAAGTTGATACAGGTACTTTGGTTTGTTTTTTGGAATTTAATTAATGGATACGATTTCACTTCACCTTCGAAAGAAACCAATACGTCATCGGCATTACGCTCGTAACGAATTTTAATTTCATTAGCATCTACGTATTCTACTACCCCATTGCCTTCGGCATTTATTAGGGTACGCGAATCGCGGGCTACACGACCTTCCAAACCTGTTCCAACAATTGGAGCTTCTGGACGCAACAAAGGCACAGCCTGGCGTTGCATGTTTGATCCCATCAAGGCTCTATTCGCATCATCATGCTCTAAGAACGGAATGAGGGAAGCCGCAATAGAAGTGATTTGGTTTGGCGCTACGTCCATCAAATCTAATTTTTCTGGCGCAATTACCGGAAAATCGCCTTCGAAACGTGCTTTTACACGTGGTGTTGCGAAGTTTCCCTTATCATCGTAATGCGCATTAGCTTGTGCAATGGTTTTTCCATCTTCATCTTCGGCAGATAAATAGATTACCGGCTCTTCAACAACTACACGGCCTTTATCTACCTTACGATAAGGTGTTTCGATAAATCCTAGGTTGTTAATTTTTGCGTGAACGCAAAGTGACGAAATCAAACCAATGTTTGGTCCCTCTGGAGTTTCGATAGTACACAAACGACCGTAGTGGGTATAGTGAACGTCACGAACCTCAAAACCTGCACGCTCTCTAGATAAACCACCTGGCCCTAAGGCTGACAGACGACGCTTGTGCGTAATCTCTGCCAGAGGATTGGTTTGATCCATAAACTGTGATAATTGGTTGGTTCCGAAGAACGAGTTAATCACAGAAGATAGCGTACGTGCATTAATTAAGTCGGTTGGAGTAAATACCTCATTATCGCGAATGTTCATACGCTCACGGATGGTACGAGCCATACGGGCTAAACCAACACCAAATTGGGCGTATAATTGCTCACCCACGGTGCGCACACGACGGTTTGATAAGTGATCAATATCATCCACCTCGGCTTTAGAGTTGATCAACTGAATTAAGTATTTAACAATAGCAATAATATCTTGCTTGGTTAATACTTTAGTAGTTTCTGGGGTATTTAATTTCAATTTACGGTTAATGCGGTATCTACCTACATCACCCAAATCGTATCTTTTATCAGAAAAGAATAAACGATCGATGATACCACGAGCAGTTTCCTCATCAGGTGGTTCAGCGTTACGTAATTGTCTGTAGATATGCTCCACAGCTTCTTTTTCTGAGTTTGAAGTGTCTTTTTGTAAGGTATTATAAATGATGGTATAGTCACCCGCGTGTTTGGCATCTTCTTTAGATAAGATGATAGATTTTACACCAGCATCAATAATCATATCAATATGATCTTCTTCTAAAATAGTTTCACGCTCTAAAATGACTTCATTTCTATCAATAGAAACTACCTCACCGGTTGATTCATCAACAAAATCTTCTACCCATTTTTTCAATACTCTTGCGGCAAGCTTACGGCCTACAAATTTCTTAAGGGCAGCTTTGCTCACTTTTACCTCATCGGCTAGTTCGAATAATTCTAAAATGTCTTTATCCGAATCGTAACCAATGGCACGCAATAAAGTGGTTACCGGGAATTTCTTCTTACGGTCGATGTATGCATACATCACGTTGTTTACGTCTGTAGCAAATTCAATCCACGATCCCTTAAATGGAATTACACGGGCTGAATATAATTTGGTTCCGTTGGTGTGGCGGCTTTGGCCAAAAAACACACCTGGTGAACGGTGTAGTTGAGAAACAATTACACGCTCGGCACCGTTGATAACAAAAGTACCCTTAGGAGTCATATAAGGAATAGTTCCCAAATAAACATCTTGAACGATGGTTTCAAAATCTTCGTGTTCCTCGTCGTTACAAGATAAACGGAGTTTAGCTTTAAGAGGAACACTATAGGTTAAGCCACGTTCTATACATTCCTGAATGTCGTATCGTGGCGGATCTACGAAATAATCTAAAAACTCTAATACGAAGATGTTTCTAGAATCAGAAATGGGGAAATTTTCAGAGAATACTTTAAATAAACCTTCTTGATGACGGTTATCTGAAGTGGTTTCTAACTGAAAGAATTCCCTGAATGATTGCAATTGTACATCCAGAAAGTCGGGATAGTCCAACACATGCTTGCTGGTTGCAAAATTGATTCTTTCGGTATGTTTAATAGTGTTTGCCAAGGGATTTAGTTTTTAGTTTAAAAATAAACTGTGCGACTTTTTTGCTCTTTTTTCGGAGAGCGCTGTAGGTCAAACAGCAATAGAAACCGATACAAACAGCAATAGACCCCGGTGAAAACCGGAGTCTAAGGCCATTTTTAGCGTGTCAGATTATTGAATTTCAACAACTGCGCCGGCTTCTTCTAATTGTTTTTTCAAAGCATCAGCTTCGTCTTTAGCAACACCTGCTTTTATTTCAGATGGGGCTGCATCAACTAAGTCTTTAGCTTCTTTCAAACCTAAACCGGTTAAATCTTTCACTAATTTTACTACTGCTAGTTTCTGACCACCAGCTTCTTTCAATAATACATTAAAGCTGGTTTTTTCTTCTGCAGCACTAGCGGCAGCGCCACCAGCAGCAGGAGCAGCAACTGCAACAGCTGCAGCAGCAGGCTCAATACCATACTCATCTTTAAGAATTTGAGCTAACTCATTAACTTCTTTTACTGTTAAGTTTACTAATTGCTCAGCAAACGATTTTAAATCTGCCATTTTATTTGAATTTTAACGTTAAATACTTTGTTTTTTAATCAAGCTTTAGGTGCTTGTTAACCTCTTTGTTCTAATGCTTTAACAATACCTGCTAATTTGCTTTTACCAGACTGTAAGCCTGAAATAACATTTTTTGCTGGTGATTGTAACAATCCGATGATTTCTCCGATTAATTCCTCTTTAGATTTTAAGTTCACTAAAGCGTTCAACTGGTTATCGCCAATGAAGATAGCACTGTCTATATACGCTGCTTTTAAAAGGGGCTTATCACCGCTAGCTCTCAAAGCTTTAATCAGTTTTGCCGGAGCATTGGCTGAGTTTGAGAATAATAGGGTTGATGATCCTTTAAGTACATCGTACAATTCAGCATATTCACCTGATGCGGCTTCTAAAGCCTTTTTAATCAGGGTGTTTTTTGCTACCTGCATTTTGATATCACTATCGAAACATTTGCGGCGAATATCATTCACGGCTGCTACAGTTAGGTTAGAAGTATCAGCAATGTAAACATTGCTGAAGCTATCAATCTGCTCTTTTAAAGCAAGAACAACATCGTGTTTTTCTTCTTTTCTCATGATTAGATTCCTGCTATAGTTTTAGTTTCAATTTCGATTCCAGAACTCATTGTAGAAGACATGTAAATGCTTTTAAAATAAGTTCCTTTTGCAGCTGATGGTTTTAATTTAGAGATCACTTGAATTACTTCTAATGCATTCTCATAAATTTTCTCGGCAGAGAAAGATACTTTCCCTACAGAAGCGTGGATGATTCCGGTTTTATCAACCTTGAAATCGATTTTACCGCCTTTAACATCGGTTACCGCTTTACCTACTTCGGTAGTTACGGTTCCTGATTTAGGGTTTGGCATGAGGTTTCTTGGACCTAAAACACGGCCTAATTTACCTACTTTTGCCATCACACTAGGCATGGTAATAATGATATCAATATCAGTCCATCCTGCTTCAATTTTAGCAATATAATCATCCAAACCTACGTAGTCTGCACCTGCTGCTTTAGCCTCCTCTTCTTTATCGGGGGTTACTAAGGCTAATACACGTACATTTTTACCGGTACCATGAGGAAGTGTTGCAATACCACGTACCATTTGATTCGCCTTACGAGGATCTACGCCTAAACGTACATTCAAGTCAACCGATGCATCAAATTTGGTAGTAGTAATATCTTTTACTAAAGCCGAAGCTTGTTGCAAAGAATATGCTTTACCATCCTCAATTTTGGAAATTGCCGTTTTTTGATTTTTTGTTAATCTAGCCACTTCTTAAACTGATTTGTGTTAATTAATTATTCCAGGGTGCGTTACCATTTACGGTAATTCCCATACTGCGTGCAGTACCTGCAACCATTTTCATGGCCGACTCAATGGTAAATGCGTTTAAATCGGTCATTTTATCTTTTGCAATTGCTTCAACCTGCTCCCAGCTTACGCTAGCAACTTTTTGACGGTTTGGCTCTGCTGAACCACTTTTTTGACCAGAAACTTCCAATAATTGAATGGCTACTGGAGGGGTTTTAATGATAAATTCGAACGATTTGTCGGCATATACAGAAATTACTACCGGTAATACTTTACCTGGCTTGTCTTGGGTACGAGCGTTAAATTGCTTGCAAAAATCCATAATATTTACCCCTTTTGCACCTAATGCAGGTCCTACCGGTGGCGATGGATTTGCAGCTCCTCCCTTGATCTGTAATTTTACTAACGCTTGGACTTCTTTTGCCATTTTTTTGTTGTTTATTTAATACTCAATGTTAGTAAGTTGGAAGCTATGTAACATTTAAGGTCTTTATTAGTAGTTCAAGGTTGTAGGTTATAGGTAAAGTCCTAAAAAACACACAATTTAAACCAATAAATCACTATTCTTTTTCTACTTGCATGTAATTTAATTCAAGCGGGGTACGACGGCCGAATATTTTTACCATTACTTTTAGTTTTTTCTTCTCGTCGTTTACCTCTTCAATTACACCAGAAAAGCCTTGGAATGGACCATCCATTACCTTAACCTGCTCTCCTACCATATAGTTGATGTTAATTACCTCACTTTGAGAGGCCATCTCATCTACTTTACCTAAGATGCGGTTCACTTCTGCTTGGCGCATAGGCATCGGAGTACCCGATTTATCCCCTAAAAATCCAATTACGCTATTAATATTTTTAATGATATGCTGTAATTCAGCATCCATATTGGCTTCAATTAATACATATCCTGGGTAAAAATTACGCTCTTTGGCAATTTTCTTACCGTCTTTCATCTGCAAGTATTTTTCCATCGGAATTAATACTTGAGGCAATAAATGAGCTATACCCAAACGATTAATTTCAGCTTCTAGATATTGTTTTACCTTTTTCTCTTTGCCGCTAACCGCACGTACTACGTACCATTTCAGTTGATCACTCATCGTTTCGTTATAAAAAATGTTAAGCAAGAGATTTATAGAAAAGTTTCAACGCAGTACCTGCCGATTCATCCATTGCCAAAACCAAAAAGGCAATAACAATAGAGGCTACCAATACCAATACCGCAGAGTTTTGTAACTCAGACCACGTAGGCCAAGATACTTTCTGCGTCATTTCGATATACGATTCTTTAAAAAATTCAATAACTTTTGCCATCTGTTCTATTATATCTTAAGCACGGGAACAAGGATTCGAACCCTGATCAAAGGTTTTGGAGACCTCTATTCTACCGTTGAACTATTCCCGTAGTTAATTAACAAGAAAACATAAGCCCGCACTAAAGCGGACTTATGTTATCCAATTAACCTTATTTATGTGAAATTTTGTTATTTCAAAATTTCGGTTACCTGTCCGGCACCTACAGTTCTACCACCCTCACGGATAGCGAAACGTAAACCTTTCTCCATAGCAATTGCGTTGATCAATTTTACACTTATCGTAACGTTATCACCTGGCATAACCATTTCTACTCCAGCTGCTAATGAAATTTCACCAGTAACATCTGTAGTACGGAAATAGAATTGAGGACGGTATTTGTTAAAGAATGGAGTATGACGTCCACCTTCAGCTTTTGACAATACATAAATCTCAGCTTTGAAATCAGTATGAGGAGTTACAGAACCTGGTTTACAGATTACCATACCACGACGGATATCGGTTTTCTCAATACCACGTAATAATAAACCTACGTTATCACCAGCTTCACCGTAATCTAAAATTTTACGGAACATCTCTACACCAGTAACAGTTGATTTCAAGTTCTCAGCACCCATACCTAAGATATCAACTAAATCACCTGAGTTGATTACACCACGCTCGATACGACCAGTTGCAACTGTACCACGACCAGTGATAGAGAATACATCTTCAACCGGCATCAAGAAAGGTAATTCTGTTAAACGTGGAGGAATTGGAATGTAGCTATCTACTGCATCCATTAACTCCATAATTTTACCTACCCATTTCGGATCTCCGTTCAAGCCACCAAGAGCTGAACCTTGAATAACAGGAATATCATCACCAGGGAAGTCATAAAAAGATAATAATTCACGGATTTCCATCTCTACTAATTCTAGTAATTCTGGATCATCCACCATATCAACTTTGTTCATGAAAACAACTAATGTTGGTACACCTACCTGACGAGCAAGAAGGATGTGCTCACGAGTTTGGGGCATTGGACCATCAGTCGCAGCAACAACGATAATAGCACCATCCATTTGAGCGGCACCAGTAACCATGTTTTTCACATAATCCGCGTGACCTGGACAATCTACGTGTGCGTAGTGACGGTTTGCAGTTGAATACTCAACGTGAGCAGTATTAATAGTAATACCTCTTTCTTTTTCCTCAGGAGCTGAGTCAATTGAATCGAATGAACGTGCCTCAGATAAACCAGCATCAGCCAAAACTTTTGTAATAGCTGCTGTTAAAGTTGTTTTACCGTGATCGACGTGACCAATAGTACCGATATTTAAATGCGGCTTACTACGGTCAAATTTTTCTTTTGCCATTTTAAAATCTAATTAAAGGTTAATTGTTGTTTGTTATTGTTTTTATAAAATTTTTGAGCCAAAGATGGGACTTGAACCCACGACCTCTTCCTTACCAAGGAAGTGCTCTACCGCTGAGCTACTTCGGCTGTTATCTTTCGCTAAGCTTAAGATTAACATCCCTGCTAACCGTAGCCCATTTATTCTTTTTCTGAGCGGAAGACGAGGTTCGAACTCGCGACCTATAGCTTGGAAGGCTATCGCTCTACCAACTGAGCTACTTCCGCTTATTATCATGGTGGGGGGGGAAGGATTCGAACCTTCGAAACCGAAGTAACGGATTTACAGTCCGTCCCATTTGACCGCTCTGGAACCCCCCCCTATACAGAGCCTCCTATCGGGATCGAACCAATGACCTACTGATTACAAGTCAGTTGCTCTACCAGCTGAGCTAAGGAGGCTTTTTACATATAAAAAGCTTTTAATACATGAATGAACATCCCCTTATACTATTCGAAAGCGCATAACATGGCCTTGCGAAAGGGACTGCAAATCTACACAATTAAAGAGTGGAACAAAATTTTTTCTGAAAAAAATTTAGACAGCCTTTTTTGCCGCCCAAACTCTTAAAAAAAATAGCCTTTTTTTGTACCTAAAAGGCCTATAAAGTATCCTCGGGGTTAAGCAATTGCTTGTGGTTACTGGCGTGTTCTTTTACGCGTTCTTTATGCTTATGTATTTGCATTTTTATACAATCCATAGCCAAGTCGGTAGCGGCTTCAAAACTTAATGCTATTTCGCTACAAAACAAATCTTTACCAGGTAAGGCCAACTTAATTTCTACTTGCTTATTTTCATCGGTTTCTGAGGGTGCTACTTTAAGATAAATATCACCCTGAATGATTTTGTCGAAATAGTGATCGAGTTTCGCGATTTTAGTTTCAATATAATCCAATAAGTTACGGTCTGCATCAAAATGAATAGATTGTACATTGATTTTCATTTTTTCCTCCTTTGTTTTTAAGCCTTTGGGTGGGCTTGTTTATAGATAGATTTTAGTTTTTCGATAGAATTATGGGTATATACTTGGGTGGCTGATAAGTTAGCATGCCCCAGCAGTTCTTTAATAGCCGTTAATTCGGCTCCTTTATTTAATAAAGCGGTTGCAAAGCTGTGTCGCAAAATATGCGGGCTCTTTTTATCTTGGGTTGATACCTCTCCTAAGGCCTGTTTTACCAAGCGATAAATGAGTTTAGGATAAGCTGCTGTGCCCTTATCGGTAACTATTAACTTTTCAGTGCTAGTAAAACCCAACTCGTTTTTTTGGTCGAGATATACTTTTAACAAAGCGTAAAGTGGTTTAGCCAAAGGGGTAATCCGTTCTTTATTACGTTTACCAAGTACTTTAATTTGCTGATTATAGTCGTCTATATCGCTATTCTTAAGGCCAAGCAATTCGGCCAATCTAATACCGGTTCCATAAAGCAACTCTAGCACTACGCGGTCTCTCAATCCCTCGAAACCCGAGGGAAACAAAGCTTCGTCATCTAATAAGGCATTTAGTTTAGCTTCTTCAACAATTACAGGCAAGCGTTTAGGTATTTTGGGTGCTTGTAATTGCTCCATAGGGCTTTTTACTACCAAGCCTTCACGTTGTAAAAATTTATAAAAAGAGCGCAGCGAAGATATTTTACGATTAATGGATTTAGCACCCGTGCTAGCCTCCATACACTCCATCACCCATGAGCGCACCAAAGTATGCGTGGCTTCGGCTAAGGTAGTTTCGTAGGTAGTAAGAAAGGTTTGGAATTGTAAAAGATCAGTTTCATAGGCTTTTATAGTGTGCGGAGAAAATCTTTTCTCGTACCGTACATACCGTATAAAACGCTCTATAAACATGAAAAACTAGTTGAATGTTCGAATACATGAATATACAACTAGTTTTTAATATATACGATACAAATGGGTATTAAATCGTTTCGCGATTTAATCCGACTTTGTAAATTGCTTTTTTGATTTCGGTACGACGAGTGATTGATTTTTTCTCGTAGGCCTGACGGCTACGTAACTCACGCATTACACCCGTTTTCTCGAATTTCTTCTTGAAACGTTTCAAGGCTTTATCTAATGATTCGCCGTCTTTAATGTTAATAATAATCATAAAGTGAAATACCTCCTCTCGTTTAATTTAGGACTACAAAGCTAAGTAAAATCTTGAGAATCAAAAATTAATACATCAAATTAAGCAGCTGCACCCTCAAATAGTTAACTTAGTACGCTTATGAGAGATATTGAAACAAGAGAAGACATTGTATTAATGGTGGATACTTTCTACCAAAAAGTGCAGCAAGATGGGCTCATTGGGCCTATTTTTAATAGCCGCATTGCACCCGATGCCTGGCCGGCTCATTTAAATAGAATGTATACTTTTTGGACCACCATATTGCTCAATCAACCCGGGTATAGTGGCCAACCTTTTGAAAAACACCGTGACATGCCTATTGATAAAGTGCATTTTGAGCGTTGGGTAAACCTTTTTGAAGCTTTGGTTGATAGTTTATTTGAAGGCCCAATTGCAAATGATGCCAAATACCGAGCCGAATTAATGGGACATTTGTTTTTAGCGAAACTAGAAAAAGGGCGTTTAGCTTAGTAATTAACTAAGCTAATACAGGTATTTGAATAAGTGACTAGTTTGCTTTTGCCATCCAAAAAATCTAAACTCACCACAAAAGCAAAGACACTTGTAGTAGCGCCCAATTGTTCTACCAAATTGGCAGCTGCAGCAACAGTACCGCCGGTGGCTAATAAATCGTCGTGAATTAACACTTTTTGGCCAGGCTGTAAGGCATCGGCATGAATTTCTAAGGTAGCAGAGCCATACTCCAATTCATACGATTGGCTGAGTGTTTTATACGGTAATTTACCTTGCTTACGAATGGGCACAAAAGGCACATCTAAGGCATTAGCCAATAACATTCCGAATAAAAAGCCTCGGCTTTCAATACCCACCACAACATCAATATCGAGGGTTTGTACTTCTGCTACAAAGGCGGCTACCACTTGGCGGCACAATTCGGCATCTTTTAAAATAGGTGTAATGTCTTTAAAAACGATACCAGGTTTAGGGAAATCCACAATATCGCGGATGGCGTGTTTTAATGCTGTTTCAATCATTTAAAAATAAAATATGGAGCTAGTTTACGCAAAATTTCGTCAGTAAAAAGCGGAATATTTTTTAAATCTGACAAGGTTGCATAAGCCCCATGTTGTTTTCTGTATTGAATGAGCGCATTTATTTGCTTATAACTTAGGTATGGATGGCGTTTAAGTTCTTCAAAGGAAGCGGTATTGATGTCAATTTTTCGAATTGCAGCAGTATTTAAGAATAACTGGGGCAACCATTGAGCGAAATGTGCAGAATCTACCCCATACACTTCTTTAAGTTGTTCTAGCGCATAAAAGCCACCCAAACGCTCACGGTACTTGAGTATGCGGATAGCAAATGCAGGACCAATACCACTCACTTGATCTAAGGCCAAAGAATCGGCCGTATTTAAATCGATACGGACTTTTGAGGCTTTAGTGGGTGTATTTTTTTGTTCAAATTGCGGAGGCGAAATTTGTATATAGGGTTCTAATTTAGCATAGGTTTCGGGCGATATGACATACATTTTTTTTACATCTTCTTTTTTATAAAAATGACCTCCCTTTGCCTCAAAGCGCTTAATGACCGCAATTTGTTTCTCACTCAAACCCAGTTGTTTCCAGCGCTCTGCAGGAAGTCCATTAGGATCGAAATCGGCATACGTGGCACGCTCTTGATTGAGTTCTACCTCCCTATAACTGTAAACCTTATCTGGCACCAAATTGCGCTCAAATTCCGCCATTTCTTTCTTAGCTTTTTCAACATCAAAGCTTTCTGGTGTATCGTTTAAAAACATGGGAATTAGCCAAACAATAACTAGCAATAAAAGCAATACCAATACGCCATTAAGCTCTTTTTGGCTAAAATTAAAATACTGCCGCACGTATTTTAGAAACATTAATGAATTTTTTAGTGAATAAACCTGAAAATTTTGTGAAATTTGATTACCCTAGAGAACGAATGGACGAAACTAAAATTATAAGCACCGAAGAATTTGCCAAGGCAACCAAAATAGATAAATTGGGCATGCCGGGCCTGGCTTCGCTATTAATGGAGGTGATGAAGATTAACGAGGTGAACGACACGTTTAACAAGGTGAGACACCTAAAAGGCATTGACTTTATTGATAAACTACTAGAAATTTTAGGGATTAAAGTAGAGTTTGACGAAGAGGATTTAAAAAATTTACCCAAAGAGGGAGGCTTTTTAGCTATTGCCAACCACCCTTACGGAGGTATTGAAGGCTTAGTACTTATTAAACTTACCTTATTGGTAAACCCCGACAGCAAGCAACTATCTAATTTTATATTAACGAAAGTACCTACGCTAAGCGATTTTTTAATTGCAGTAAACCCCTTCGAAACGATAGATAACCCAGCCAGCATTAGTGGCATAAAAACAGCCATGGGTTTATTAAAAAACGGAGTCCCTATTAGCGTTTTTCCGGCGGGCGAAGTATCTACCTATAAATTGAGTAGCCAAAGCATTACCGACCGGCAATGGCACCCCGTGGTAGCCAAGTTGGCTATTAAGGCAAAAGTACCCGTAGTACCTATATACTTCCATGGCAATAACAGCTTACTATTCAATTTGCTGAGCTTTATACACCCCATGTTACGTACGGCTAAACTGCCCTCAGAAATGTTTAACAAGCAGGGCCACGTACTTAAACTACGCATAGGCAAACCTATAAAAATAGAAGATACCCCATACGCTAACAACCCCACTAAACTGCTCGATTATTTACGTGCACGCACCTATGCCTTAGGAGCTGGTTTAGAGGAACACAAAAAACTATTTTCGGCCAAAAGCTTATTTAAAATTGAGAAAAAACCACAGGATATTGTGGCTGAAATGTCTAGCAAAGTTTTAGTGAAAGAAATTGCAGGCATACAAGATTTAAAAACCTGGACCGAAAAAAACTACGAGGTGTACATTGCTCCAAGTACTAAAATTCCGAATATTTTAAAAGAAATTGGGCGTTTACGTGAAATTACCTTCCGCGAAATAGGCGAAGGCACCAACAAATACACCGACTTAGATGCCTATGATATTTATTACCACCACTTATTTATTTGGGATAATGAGGCTAAAAAATTGGTGGGTGCTTACCGTATTGGCAAAGGAAACGATATTTATTACAGCTACGGTAAAGAAGGCTTTTACACGGCCGAAATATTTAAAATAGACGATGGTTTTGCGCCCATCTTAAAAAAGAGCTTAGAATTAGGCCGCTCTTGGATACGTAAAGAATACCAACAAAAGCCTCTACCCCTATTTTTGCTCTGGAAAGGTATTTTAAAGTTTATTGCCGACAATTCGGAGCACGTAAAATACCTTATTGGGCCAGTAAGTATTAGCAATAGCTTCTCTAAAATCTCTAAAACCTTAATGGTTGATTATATCTTAAAAAACCATTTCGACGAAAATTTGGCCCAATACATTAAGCCACGTAAGAAGTTCAAATTTGAGTTGGATAAAGACGATATGGCGCTCTTAGTAGATTCGAGAGAGAGCTTAAAAGATTTAGATCAATTGATTTCAGACATTGAGCAATCGAATATGAAAATTCCGGTGCTCTTGCGCCAATATTTGGGCTTAAACGGTAAAATTATTTGTTTCAATATCGACCCTAAATTCTCCGACAGTTTAGATGGTTTCCTCATTGTAGATATGGAAAACATCCCGCTCGATAAAATCGAAAAACTCCAGTAATAAAAAAGCCTCCCGAATTTCGGGAGGCTTTACATTTATAAATAACCAATCAATCGTATTAGTTTGACATTACTTTACCAGGAGTGGTATAGTTTAAAGTACTTGGATCGTACATAGCCCAACCTGCAGACCAATCTGTAGCTCCGAAAGCACCTCTGAAAGCAACCGTTTTATCAAAAAACGTATCGCCTGTAAATTTAGCATCGGTAAATAATGCACCACTAGCGGCTGCACTAGCAGCTACTACCGTAAAGTTTGGTGTAGCTACACCAGTTGCAACAAACTCTGCTCCTAAAGCAAAACCAGAAGTTAATAAAGGGCTAACAGTTGTTGCTACAAAGCTATTGTTAGCGGTTAAACCTGCTTCAAATACTAATTTGCTAGTAGCATCTTTACCTTTAATTTGACCGTTGTTTGGTGCAGTAGTTGCATTATATTTGGTATTGCAACCGTAAATTAAGTTGTTTTTAATAACCATTGTACCTGCAGTGTAGTTTGCTGATGCACTTCCGTTACTATCGTCAATGTAAATACCTTCAGTATAGTTTCCTAAGATAGAGTTGAATAAACTCTGAGCTGAGTTACGACGGATTTGAGCAGCATGTTGGTAGTTGGCATTATTGCTACTAGCAGATAAAGATGATGATAATGGACCAATAATGGTTACGTTAGAAAAAATTGCACTGGTTTTAGGACTATTTGATGATCCTGTTGCATCGTTATCTGATTCAAAACCGTTAGATCCAGAAACGTCAGCAATTTCTTTTACACGTTGTGCCAAGGCAAATTGTACTTTACCTGAGTAGCCAAAATCGGTATCAAAATCATCGTCCCAAGTACCAATAGCTAGTAAGTATTTTGCATTTACAGTACCACCAAACCATTCGAAGGCATCATCGCCAGCACGGTAAACTTGGATGTATTCTAAAGTAGTACCAGAACCAACACCACCTAATGTTAATGAGTTAATTTCGTTGTTAGTTACAAAAGGTACACCAGCATACTCTATACGTACATATTTCATAGTACCTGAGTTATCAGCAGCATCTGTACCACCATAGGTAGTATATGTTGCAGCAGAACCACCATTTGTAGGTAATAAACCACCTTCAATAACTACTGTACCACCTGTTGGATTAACTGGAGCTTTACCTAAAATGATAATTCCGCCCCAATCACCTTGAGTACGAGAACCAGTAGGAAAATTAGAAGTAAATACAATTGGATTGGTTGCTGTACCAATAGCACTAATTTTAGCACCACGAGTAATAATTAAAGAACCTTTAGTGATTTTATCACCTTTGATAATGGTTCCGGGCTGAATGGTTAAAGTTGCATTATCTGTAACATAAACAAAGCCTTTTAATAAATAAATTTTGTCTGAAGTCCAGGTGGTGTTTACTTTGATATCTCCACTAACTTCAACAACATTGCTTGTTGGGGTAACAATAGGATCATCGGTCTTACTTTTTTTACAAGCTGCAACAAAAGTAAATGCTAAGATTGAAAATAGGATAATGGTTTTTTTCATGATTTTTTGATTTAAAAATTGTTAGAAAAAGGACGATTAATATAATTGTGTATTTAAATGAATTGTTATGAAATTGTTAAGTGTGTAAAATTAAAATGAATAATTAAACGATAAAGACACATTGGTACCAAATTTAGTTTTAGAAATCTCATCGTCAACAGATTGGGTGAATTTTTTATTGTTATTGCGGTCGAAATAAAATACATTCTGCTGGTTAAATATATCTCCTACATTCAATTTAAACTCTCCTTTGGTTTTAAAGGTTTTTACACCAATCTGAAAATCTAACACATCACGAGGGTCTTCCCAAACGTTTGGAAATGCAGTACCTCCTACGCGGAAAATACGACGCCCAACTCGATTGTATAAGAGGTTGAAATTGAGTTTATTATTTAAGGTACTGTGTTGCAAGCCGGCATTAATAACATAAGGCGATTGACCTATTAATGGGCGCCCTGCACTGTTTGGATTTTGGTCGCCCGCAAAATTTACCTCGGAGTGAATGATAGACACATTGGTATAAAATGTAGTGCGTTCAAAAAATGCTCTATCGGATAAGAATTTTAAATTTTTTCTGAATTCAAGTTCAAATCCATAAGTGGTTGCTTTTTCGGCATTGCTGTACGAAATATCTGGTGTAGAGTTTACATCGTAAAAAGTAGCTTCGATAGCGTTGGTGAATTTTTTATAAAATGCCGATATCGAAAATATTTGTCCTGCAGCTGGATAGGTTTCGAAGCGTAAATCGGCATTTAAAATTTGGGTGCGTTTTAAATTTGGATTCCCTTTCTGCACCGCTGATTGCTCATAGTCGTAATAGGCAAATGGCGCTAACTCTCTAAATTCTGGGCGGGCAACAGTTTGATAAACAGAAGCTCTAAAATTGCTTTTCTCGGTTAGGCCTAAGGTAAGGTTCAGTGATGGAAGAAGATCTAATTGATTGCGTTTTACCGTTGGCTCAAGGGGGTCAAATGTTTCGAGCGATAGGTTAAATTGCTCGGCACGTAGGCCCCAAACCACACGCAATTTTTCAGCCAATTGATTATCGAGCATAAAATACCCTGCATTAACCATCGAATTAGAGATATAGCGATCGGCGTTATTGCCAATTTCGTCTAACTGATATATGCCTTGATTGATTAAATCGTTTCCAAAAACGGTACCCAATGAACGCTGACGTATGGCATTGACGTTGGGGGTAAAGGAAGGCAAGATTAAACCAATGAAACGAACATCAAAATTACGGTTACGGTAAATGGAGCTAAGGCCTGTTTTGAAACTTCCTTTGTTGGATTTTTTAGATAATGGGAAACTTAAGTTTACTTCGCCGTTAAAAATATCTTCCGTTAAATTGGAGAATAAACGACTATTAGTTCTATCCAGAGAGGTGATATTAGCTGAATAATTTACATTCGGGTTATTAATATCTGCTTGGTTTTTGATATAACTAATTTTACGTTGATCGGGTTGGTTATTTATTACGTTGCTATAACCCAATGCCCATTTTAATTTGGTTTTAGATTCGCCAAATTTATGCTCCCCTTCTAAAGATGATTTAAGTAAGGTTTTTTGAATTAAATCGAATGCAAAAAACTTGGTTGCATTGGATTGGCCGAAATTTAAACCCGAACGACTCAAATATTGATCGTCTTGGATGCGATTGTATATATTTTTTAAGGTGATTTTATTATTACCAAATAAATAGGAGAAATTGGCTAAACCGCCCACAGTAGTAGAAAATTTATAGGTTTCATCTTTAAAATCAAATTCGCCAGCTAAATTTCTAGAAATTTCCGGGTTTACGTTTTGTGCATTTCTGTACGAAAGGGAAATAATGGCACCTAAACGGTTACCGCTTTTTTCATAATCTTTAACTCTACCAACCGTAAATTGGTAATTTTGACCTAAAAAAGCAGTGGAATTAAAAACAGCATAGTCGGTATTAAGCGAACGTATGGCGGCTATTTCTTGGGTAGGACTTAACGTATTGTTGTAAATGCTACTTGTGCTCGGAAAATTTACCGGTAAATTTCTTGTATTGTTGAAACCTAAATAATCAGCAGTTGTTTTTTCATTACCCTTAAAATCTTTAAAAGTAGATTGTGAATTGTAGCTATATCCCATCCCATAGGATAAGAAATTTTGATCTGGAATATCTTTAGTGAAAATTTGAATAGCTCCACCGGCAAAATCTCCAGACATATCGGGTGTAGCGGTTTTGCTAATTACAATATTATCAATCATGTTCGATGGAACAATATCGAAAGAGAACGCTTTACGGTTAGGTTCTGAACTTGGTAATGCGCCATTATCTAAAGTTGCAGAATTGTAGCGGTCGCTCAAACCGCGTACAATTACAAATTTGTTATCTTGTATGGTAGCACCACTCACTCGTTTTAATACATCGGCCGTGTTTTTGTCGGGCGATTTTTTAATAGATTCGGCAGAAACACCGTCAGAAATACGAGAACTATTTTTTTGCTGAGCGTACAAGGTATTGGTACTTTCTTGTTTTGCAGAAGCTGTAATAACCACTTCCTTTAGGTTTTGTGTAAGAGCTTCATCCATTACAATATCTAAGGTGGTGGTTTTACTAATTAGTACTTCAATATCTGTAATTTGTTTGGTTTGGTAGCCTAAATATGAAAAAAGCAAGGTGTATTTCCCTGGCTTTAGGCCTGCTAATACGTATTGGCCATTTACATTGGTAGAAACTCCGGAGGTAGTTCCAAAAATTTTAACCGATAAACCAATTAGCGTTTCGCCCGTTTTTTTGTCGGTAACTTTTCCGAAAATTTTACCATAATCTTGCGCTTTAACTTGAATTATGCTTGCTACCAATACGATAGATAGCATAAGTATATTTTTAAATGGATTTAACTTCAAAGGAATATTGTTTATAAACATGATGTAAATTTTTTGTAACCTTTTAAAAATATTTTTAAACTTTTTATAAAGATTTTAAACTTGTTTATAACTTTTCTGTAAAATTAATTAAACAGTGTTAGCCAAATATTATTTTTATGTTAATTAAAAGTTAAGTACATAAAACCTTTAAGCAGATAAAGTACCTAAACATGAGATTAATAAGCTATATTTGGTTGTATAACCTAAAAAATATTAAGAATGAAAAATCCAGAGACAAAAATTAATAAGAAAACACCTAAGCAAGATCTACTCGAAAAACTATCTAACAAATTACATCAGGCCGTAGAAAGTTTAGGTATAGACTCCGTTTCGCTGAGTAAAAAAATTAAAAAATCAGCTAAAAAACTAGTTAAGAGTGTATTGAAGAAAAAAGAAGTAACTGCAAAAAAAGTAAACAAGCCACTTGTTTCTAGCGTAGCTATTAAAAAAACCATTCAAACAAAATCACTGAAAACTGCTACAACTACTAGCCCAGCAAAGCCTAAGGTTAGCGCACCAAAGCCTAAAACAAGCCCCAAAATAACAAATACGAAGAAAACCTCTTAATCCTTTTTACTTCCAATTCGATAAACTTCATATTCAGTTAACATAGTTTTTTTTAGAATTGTAGGTCTCCTTAATAAAGTTAGGAGCTTGATGTTGTATGAACTCTAAAAAAATACCATTCTTAAATAGAGAAATAAGCTGGCTATATTTTAACGATAGGGTGCTGCAAGAAGCGGCAGATAGAAGTGTGCCCTTACTGGAGAGATTACGTTTTTTAGCCATTTTCTCCTCCAACTTAGACGAATTTTACAGAGTGCGTATTGCCATTCTTAACAGGCTAGCACGCACCAATAATAAATTTAACAATGTATTGGGCTACAACCCAAAAAAACTACTAAACCAAATTCGGTCTATTGTAGTGACGCAAGAAAAAAAATTTAATTCACTGTTTGAAACACAGCTGGTAAAACAACTAGCCGAAAACAAAATCTTTATCTTAAACGAACATCAATTAAATGTAAGCCGAGGAGAATTTGTTCGAAACTACTTCAACGAGCAAGTACTTTCTACACTTGTTCCCATCATTTTAAC
>Ga0070374_10000290_pt1 | contig 19635 bp, 18 predicted proteins | sample LauGreSuBDMM15SN_2_FD_66374 | JGI IMG/M metagenome (GOLD analysis project Ga0070374, IMG submission 66374) | Freshwater lake microbial communities from Lake Michigan, USA - Su13.BD.MM15.SN (version 4) (version 4) | ecosystem: Environmental > Aquatic > Freshwater > Lake | place: Lake Michigan...
GTGCTCCATGGTAGTGAGGGGAGGATCGCAGAATGCGGAGAGGCTGGAATTGCCGTAGCCGATCACGGAGACGTCGGTCCCGATGGAAAGATTGGCTTCTCGGCACGCCGCGATCGCACCGATCGCCATGGAATCGGTCGCGCAAACGAAGGCGGTGGGCGCGGGACTCCGGATAAGCAGCGAGCGGCAGAGTTCGTGTCCGGATCCCTCCGTCAGGTCGCCATGGAGGATCCACGCCGGATCCGGCTTCAGCTTGCGGCTCGCGAGCGCCCGGAGATACCCGCGGCGGCGCAGTTGGGCGAAATAGTATTCGTCGGGCCCGTTGATCAGCGCTATCCGTCGATGTCCGAGGTCAAGCAGCCGCGTTGTCGCCAAGTGAAAAGCCTTTTCGTTATCGGTGTCCACCCACGCGTAAGGTTCGTCCGATTCGGTCCGGCCGTAGGTTACGAAAGGTATCTTCGCTGCGCGGCAGAGTTCCAGGCGCGCGTCGTGCACCCTTGTGCGCACGATCAGCAGCGCATCGACCCAGCCACCCCTGATGAAATTCTCGTAAAGCGCGGCCTCGCGGGCGGCGTCGTGCTTCGCCTGCATTGAGGCAAGCAGGTGGTAGCCTGCCGGCTCGATCTCGGTCACCACTCCGCACAGCAGACTTGAGTACATCGAGTCAACCGCCTGCCCGGTGCTGCTCGCCGCAGGCAGGATAACCCCGATGGCCGATGTCTTGCCTGCGCCGAGGCGGCGTGCGCTGGGGTTGGGGCGGTAGCCGATGGCCTTGGCCCGGAGGGCGACCCGCTCGCGCGTGGCGGCGGAAACGTCATCGTAGCCGTTCAGGGCGCGCGACACCGTCGAGATCGAGAGGCCTAGATTCTTGGCGAGGAGAACGATCGACATGGGGTGGGAAGGACTTCCGGATAAATGGAAAGTTGTCGCGGGTAAAGGATGACGATGCCCGCCGCCTGAATTCCTAAGGGGTCGTGGCTTGACAAAAACGTTTCTGTTTTGTCCTCATCCTACTGATCAATCCTCTTCTTTCAATCTTTCATTGGTCATCGATGAAAGAGCACTCGGACTCGGTCAGCACTCTACTACCCAAAACGTTTTTGCCGTGCCTTTCCTGTATCCCCGTAAACTTTCGTCTCCCTCGTGGCGCCGTCGGTTCGAATCCCCGGACGAATCAGTCTCGGCCGTTGGCGGAGCGCGCCCGTTCCCGCTGCGCAAGCGTTAGGCGCCGGGGTTTTTTCCCTTGCACTAGGGTGAATCGCAGATGGTTCGACTTGAGCCCCCGTCTCCTCCAATCAGCCCCGGTCCGGTAGTCCGCGTTGCCAATCCCGCCATGCTTGCCGCTGCCACCGCCACACTCGATCGCAACTGGCGCGACGGCTACACGCTGCCATCGCCGAATCTTTATCCTTTTCAATGGAATTGGGATGCCGGGTTCATCGCGCTTGGTTTAGCCCATGTGCGGCCCGAACGAGCCATCTCCGAACTCCGCAGCCTTTTCCGCGGCCAGTGGCGCAACGGCATGGTGCCGCACATCGTGTTTCATCGGCCTGCCGACAACTACTTTCCTGGGCCTGACGCTTGGGGCACGGACAAGGTCGCTTCGCGCCCGGAGGGAGTTCGCACGTCGGGCATCACCCAGCCCCCGGTTTTCGCGTTCATCGTCGAGCGGATTTCGTCGCTGCCTTTGGGCCGCACGGCGGAATGGGCTGCGTTCCGGCGCGAGATATTTCCGGCGCTGGTGGCCCAACATCGCCACCTTTACCGGAACCGCGATCCATTCGGCGAAGGCCTGGTTTATATTCAGCACAATTGGGAGGCCGGTACCGACAACTCGCCCGTTTACGATGCGGCGCTGGAGGGGATTGACCTATCGCGGGCCCGCGACGTCTCAAGCCTGCGGAGAGATAACCAGGCCGTCGCGGCCGCTCATCGTCCAACGGACGTGAACTATCGGCGCTACATGGCGTTGGTCGATCTCTTCAAGGATTGCGGTTACCGGGACGACGAGATCGCGGAACGTTCCCCGTTCCTGATCCAGGATGTGCTCTTTAACTCGGTCCTAGCACGTTCGAATCTGGCGCTGCTATCGCTGGCGCGCGAGGTCGATGCCGATGTGGAAACCGTTGTTGAAATCGAGGGTTGGTGCGAAAGGACGGCCGCTGCCATCAACAAAAAGTTTTGGGATGCTGAGCGTGGCTTCTATTTCCCTTACGACCTGCGCGCGGGCCGCCGGATCGCGATCAAGACCTCCTCCGGTTTCATGCCGCTGTTCGCCCGGGTCTGTGATGGCACGCAACGGCGGAAGCTGGCCCATCATCTCACCTCCTCGTTCGCTCCCAGTACCGACTGGCTCCTCTGTCCCTCGGTGGCGACGGACGAGCCCGCCTTCGATCCCGTTCGATACTGGCGTGGCCCCGTGTGGGTGAATGTGAACTGGATGCTGCATCACGGATTGCGCCAAGCTGGTCTGGGCGATCTGGCCGAGCGAGTGCGGTCCGACACGCTGCGCGCCGTTGGCGCCGCGGGCCGTTGGGAGTACTTTGATCCTCGGCCTGGCACGCTGCCCTCCGCGCTCGGCCTTGGCACCGATGAGTTTTCATGGAGCGCCGCCTTGGCGCTCGACTTCCAGCAGAATCCCGCGGCGCTCTAACCCGGATGCATCACAGATTTTTCAGTAAGGCGCATCCGCGTTTCGCCGTCCACAAGGGCGAAAAGGCGACTTCGTCGCGGTTCGCCCCGACGCAGTCGGCCCGCAGGGTGCATGCAGGCTAACGCCGGGTCCCAATCATTTGCCCCTCGGCCTTAGTGGTGGGGAAGCCGCGGAGCTTACACTCCTGTCACGCCGGCACGACGTCGGCTTTGGCCGCGCGGGCGAGATCGGTTATCGCTGCGGCGTAGGCGGACGCGATTTGCTCGCGCCACCGGTGTCCTTGTTCGACCGTGCCGGCTGTGGCGTCGCCCATCACGCCGGATCGGGATAGGTCGGATGTGATCCAACCTATCGTGGCCGGGGCGCGCTCGGGGCGGAGGTTTCCAGATGAGTCGGCCTGACCGCAATACTCCCGCACGGCCAATGACATATCAACGTGGCATCCGGCGGTGGCTCGCATCAGAGCGGTTTCCACCGTGTTGGCATGGTAACCGTAGGTCATTTCCTGGGCGCCCAGCCCATGATCGACCTTCGAGAGCAGCACTCCGCAACGCAGCCCCAGCGTGGCCGAGATTTCGCGGAGAGTATAAGTGATCACGGCGGAGTTTCCGCCATGGGTGTTGATGATGGCGATATGGCGGAATCCCCAGGCGCTAATCTGGCGTGCCTGCGCCAGAAGGAGTCCGCGCAAGGTGTCCTTTGAGATTGAGAGCGTCCCGGGGAATCCAGTGTGTTCGTTGCTCTTGCCGACCGTGATGGGCGGCGCGACGTAGCACGATACGTCGCTCGCCAACTTGGGTAGCGCAACCTCGAGCCAAACTTGGCCGAGGAAGGAGTCCACGGCCACCGGGAGGTGCGGGCCGTGCTGCTCGATCGCGCCGGTGACGATGATCACCGGCGCCCATTTCTTGTCGGCAAGACCCGCGATCTGGCGCGGCGTCATCGCGGTCAGGCAGCGGGACCGGTAAGAAGGAAAAGACGTGACGGGAGCCGGGTTCATGGTGGCGGAACCTTCAGGGTTGAGCGGGAAGGATTCTCCCTGCATTGGGCAGTGGAGCACACAGGTTGATCTCGCTCAGCAGCCCTAGCAATCGACCGGCCGCAGTGGAAAGAATCGACGCCCCCGCGGCGCGCGCGGCCTCCAGCGGCAGCGGGGCATTCAGGAGGGGATACACCCGCTCGTCACCCCATGGTCGCGTGGCGGGAGCGGTGACCTCGACCGGGAGCGCTTCCGGCTCTCGGCCCGTCAGGGCGGTGACGAGGGTCTGGAATTGCCCGCGGGACTGGCTGCGCGTCGGGTGGAGGTCCAGTCCCAGACCGCTGAGGCTGACGCGAAAGATCTGCAGTCCCAGCGCGATTCGGTTATCGCGCGCGACGGTGGCGATGAGTTCCTCGTTCCAGGGGCTGGAGTTGTACAGGACAACCTTCCGGAAGCCGGAGGCTGAGACCGAGGCGAGGAGTTCTGCCAGCAGGCCGTGGGCGAGGGGGGGATCCACCGCGAATGCGCAACCGGCATCCGGCCCGAGTACAAAACGCACCGGGGGCAGCACTAGGAGCGGGAGATTCGATGGCCGCTGCTGGGAAGCTTCGCGCAGCACACTCAGCAGCACCGTCTCCTCGGAATCCATAGGATGTCCGAGGCCCCAGTCGGCGCTGCCGGCCAGGGGTAGTATGACCAGGGTACGCTCGCGATCCGGCCAACGGTGAAACTCGGGCCAGCGATGCCAGGGCCAAAAAGTCGCGTCATCCGCGATGCAGAGGGGTGTGACGGGCATGGGCCTGCTCATGCGGCGGCGGTGATCTCGATCTCGACGCAGCAACCGGGGCGGGCGAGCCCCTTGACCTCGATCAAGGTGCTCGCGGCCAAGGATCCACCGAGGTAGCGGTTCCGTACGGCGGAGAACTTTGGGAAGTCGTCCATGTTCGTCAGGTAGGTCTGCGCGCGCACGACGTGCTCAAACGTCATCCCTGCGGCCCGAAGTATCTCCCCTACCAGTTTGAAGACGTACTCGCTCTGCGCGGTCGCATCGCCGGGTGCAATGACGTTGCCGGAAGGATCAACCGCGAGTTGCCCGGTCGCGTAGAGCGTCCTCGCGCCCGCATTTTCCAGCAGGATGCCAGGGCTGTAGGCACCGCGTGGCGCGGCGAATCCGGTCGGGTGGATGATGGTTTTCGTAAGCATGGTGAAAAGTGCCCAGGCGGAAAAGTGGGCCGCGTCCCTAGACGTTGTCGTGGTCGCGCTGGTTCAGGAATATAAGAATCAGGGCGAAGACGGTGAACATTCGGGCCGCCGCAGTCTGCCCGTTCCAGATACTCGACTGCCACATCAGAAACCACTCGCCTCCCACGGTGATGAAGGCGATGAACCACTGGAGAAGGCTCACCGTCAGGCCTGCTACGGCAAGGGAGGTGGCCTTGCGCCAAGCGTCTCCCGATTCGGCGCGCTCTTTCCACATGCGCCAAGCGGCCACCGCCAACAAGCCTCCGGCCACCAACTCCCAGAGAATGATGGATGCGTAGAAAGCATGGTGGATGACCGGTGAATTCAGCGCCCGCCACATCCCCTGATTGCCCGGAAAGGTCGTGTCCATCGAAAGCACGTGGCGCACGAATTCGAAATTCGAACCGTAGTCCGTCAGGTTGTTGAAAACAACCAGGAGCAGAAAGAAGGCCGAGGAAGCTACCAGGGAGATCTTGGAGAGGCGGATGAGCATGGAGAAAAGGCTTACCGATCGTTGAGCTCTGCGAAGTCGGGGGTGTGTGGATGGTGAATCTCTTCGGCATCGATACAGAGCCTGGGTGAGCGCGGGCGACTCAGTAACTCGCTGAAACGGTGGGCCTCAAACACCACTAGACGGGCCCAAGCGCCGGGCGCGATCCGCCCATGGTCAGGCTCGCCAATGAGTTCGGCCGCGGTACTGGTGACTACGCGGACGGATTCCTCCAGTCGTGCGTCGAGATGCGCCAGGCGCACGCTGTGCGCGAAAACCTCGGCCAGGTTGTAGTCGCCGAACGCGTGAAACGCGTCGCGGACATTGTCGCTGGCGCAGGCCACGGCGATCCCGGCATCCATGAGATCGTGCACCAGCGTTATCCCGCGCCAAAGCGGAGTGCGGGGAAACTGTGCGGCGGCGCACCGGCGGTCTTGCAGGTACAGGTTGCAGTCCGGCAGCGAGATGATGCCGATGCGCGCTGCCCGGATCAGCGCGATCGTGGATTGGGCGCGGGCGTGATCCTGAACCGAGAGGCTGCAGCAATGGCCGCAAACCACGGGCAGGCTGAAGCTAGACCTCAGGACCGCCTCGGCCACGAACCGGAGGCATTCCGCCCTGGGGTTGCCGCTCTCGTCCACGTGCAGATCCACCCCGACGCCGCGCTCCTGCGCGATGGCCAGCATGCGGTCCAGCTGAGCGGGCAGGTCGTCGGACATCGTGAAATAGCCGCCCAGCGCGCTCGCGCCGTGGCGCAGAGCGAGATCCGCCATCTTTTCACCATCGGCGGTCAGGTAGTCGTTGCCGCCGCACAGCGGGACCGTCTGAAGAGTGATGCGACCGGCCCACTCCCGGCGGAGCCCCGCCATCACGGAGTGGCTGCGCTCTCCCCACTGCGTGCTGGTGTCGACGTGCGTCCGGATCACTCGCGTGCCGTGTGCCCACGCCGAGCGCAGCGCGAACCCGGCTCGGCGCTGCAGGTCGGCTTCGGACCAGTGCGACTTGTCGTCCGACAGGGCTTGCAGGGCACCGATAAACGTGCGGGACCGGTTGGGCGCCCGGTGCCATGTGTGGGTCTTGTCGAGATGAACGTGGGCGTCGATGAAGCCGGGAAACACCAACGAACCGCCGGCATCGAACTCCCGGGCCGGGGAGTGAGGTCCGAGACCGCCGGCGGGAGCGACAGCCTTGATCCTGCTCCCTTCAATGGCCAGATCGCACAGCACGGTCGGCTCGATAGGGTCGACCGGCGCGCCGGCGAGACCGGCGGGGAGTAGGGCAGCGGGGACGCGGGCGCAGCGTACAATGAGCATCGGGATATTTGGGATATCGGAAGCAGCGCGAATGCCACGCCGCGGATGGTGGCCAGAATTGTGATGACAGAAGTCTGCTTGACAAAAACGTTTTTGTACAGTGCTCATTTCGGTGTCTGCCACTGCCTTCGCGTCGCTACCCCCAACCTAGCTTGCCGCCATGCTGCCACTCTCCTCGCGCGTTTTCCCATTTACGGAAACGTTTTTGTATTTGGCATCAGACCTGCTAAATAGCCGTTAGATGTCCTCAGCGCGAACCTTGCTCCCTCGAAATACCGTCCCGATGACCGACCTTTCCGATGCCCTGACGGCCGAGTGGCGTGCCCTGCTGGGTACCGACTCTCTGCGCGGGAGGGAGAGCGCGCTGGCCCGGCTTGCGAGGGACTTTTTCTGGTTTTCCCCAGTGCTGCGATGCCAGTTGGATAGCAAGCGGGCCGGTCTCGGGGTGCGCCCGAGCTCGGTCGATGAGGTACGCGCGATGATCCGCGCCCGCTTTCGCTTCAGGGCGCCGATTGTTCGGCGCGGCGCCGGCATGGGAAGCCACAAGGACATCATTTCCTCCCGTCGGTACACAAGTGCCGTCTGCAGATCAATACGTAATCCCCAAACAGATACTATATGACCACGAAAATGACCCGCGCAGGCATCTTACTTGCGTTTGCCAGCCCACTTCTTGGTGGGCTGTTTGCCCAGACAGCCCCGAAAGCGTCCGACACTTCTGGCGGCATCACCGAACTCGAAAAATTCATCGTCACCGAGTCCGCCGCAGCGGCCGCCGGCGGTCTGCTGCCCACCTCTCGGGCCAGCGATTCCGTCTTCGGCTCGGCGAAATCTGTTCTCGATATCCCCCGCTCGGTCACTGTGCTGACGCCCGAGTTGATGCAAAAATTGGGCGTCCGTAATTTCGACGACGTCGCACGGGTGATTCCCGGCGGCGAACGCCCCAACTTCTACGGTGTGCCCGGCACCCCGTTCATCCGCGGCGACTTCGCCGGCACGTTCTTCAACGGCATGCAGCGCGCCTTTCAACGCAATGAAATGCCCACCTCGTTCGGCTCGCTCGAAGGCATGGACATCGTGCGCGGCCCCGCCCCCGGCACCTTCGGTCCGACCCCCGGCGGCGGTTACATCAACTTTCTCCCGAAATCGCCCTACTACGACAAGTTCCGGGGATCGCTCCGCACCACGTTTGGCTCCTACGACTACTTCAACGCGCAGCTCGACATCGGCGGCCCGGTTCTCGCCTTCGGCAAGCCCATGGCCTACCGCATCTCGCTGACCAACCAGAGCGCCGACTCCTACTACAATAACGTCCAGAACAACTACATTTCGATCTACGGTGCTCTCAAGGCCCGGCTCACCCGGGACGTTTCCCTGTTCACCGGCGCGGAGTATTACAGTTACCGTTCCAACGAGAACGCCGGCTGGAATCGCGTCACGCAGGACTTGCTCGACAACGGCAACTACCTCGTGGGCGAGGTGGTGGACCGCACAAGCGCCGCGGCTGGCGGGTACGTCTTGCCCGGGGCGGTCCCGTTCATCAGTTTCGGCGCCAGTGCCGCGACCATCGGGGGCTCGCAGTTCGACAACAGCGGCGGTGCGATCATCCCCCCGGCCAGCTATGTCGCGACGCTCTCGCCTCAGTTGCGGGCGCTGCTCCACCCGACGACTGGGGCCTACACTGCGGCCTTCTTCAATGCCGGCGGCAAGGCCCTGACAACGAAGATTGAGGGCAACCAAGTGCTCGCCGACCCGGGCGACTTCGTGAATGCCCAGAACTTCCTCTATTTCGCCGACCTCGTAAACACCCGCTCCTCGTCGCTCACGCTCAAGAATCAATTCATCATCGATTACATCAACACCGAGAAGATCTCCTCCTACGGCTATGCCTTTAACATGAAGCAGTTTATCATCGAGGACAAGATCACCGTGGAGCAGAAGTTCAACGGCAAGCTCACGAGCCTCTCCTCCGGCGGATCGGTCCGCTACAGCTGGGCAAAGCAACTCCAGGACTTCAGCTCCGAACCCTTTTCCCGCCGGGACATTAGCAACCCCCGGATCACCGCCAATTCTATCGTCCTGACCGGCCCGCAGCGGCCGGCCTTCGGCGACACCCGTAACTACTGGGCGCAGAGCGGCATGACGGACCTGTACCAACTCGCGCTGTTCAGCGTCGGCGAGCTCAAGCTCTCCGATGCGTTCAGCACCTACTTCTCGGCCCGCGTCGAAGGGGCCAGCTTCAAGAACACCATCCCCGGCGAGCACGAGCGCAACGCCCGCCGCGGTCAGCAGGTCGCCAAGGGCGGCAAGAACTTCTACATGGCCAGCGTGAACCCGGTCTACAAGATCTCGGCCAACGTTTCACTCTACGCCTCCGCTCTTTACGGCACGGCTCTGACGCCGTCGCAAGGCGGCAACGTCGGCTCGGAGGCCAACTTCGGCGAAACCGGTCTGATCGAAGGCGGCATGAAGGTGTCGTTGCTCGACAACACGCTGTTCGCGGCGCTCTCCGTCTACGAGTCCAAACGCGAGCGGTTCAACAACTTCACCAACAATCAGGATGGCGTGCGGTCCCAGGGCGTGGAGCTTGAGTCCACTTGGATGGCCACCAAACAGCTCTCGTTTATTGCCAACTTCGGCGTGCGGGAGGCCCACCTAATCAGGCGCCCGGGTTACCGCTTCGGCGCAACCCAAGAGTACTACATGCCCTTGGTCGCGGGCGCTCTTTTCACTGACGGGGGTGACGCCACCGGTCTGATCGCGAAGAAAAACCCGGAAGGCCGCTTTGAGGGCGCGCCCCAAGGCTCCGCCAACCTCATCGCCAGCTACGACCTCGGCAACGGGTTCGCCATCAGCGGCGGTCCCCGCATCCGCTCCGGCTACTACCTCAATCATGAGCGCACGCTCAGCCTGCCCTCGACGGTCATCTGGAGCGGCAGCGCTACCTATCGCCGCGGCCCTAGCCAAGTAATGCTCGAGCTCTCCAACATCACGAGCGAGGATTACTTCATCGGCTCGGACCCGATCTTCGCCTCGAACACGATCATTACCAAGGCCCCGCCGATCGAGGCCAAGCTGAACTTCACCTACAAGTTCTGAGCAGCTTCCCGGCTGATCAACAGCTCAAGGCGGCGGGATTTTTCCCGCCGCCCTTTGTTTTTTCTACCGCATCTAGCTATACCTGACCCATGAATGATCGCCTCGAGTGCTTGCGCGACGAGTTACGTGCCCTGCTCGGCGCCGAGCATGTGATCGACAGCGACGAGGCCTTGGCCGGGCTTTCGAAGGACTTCTTTTGGTATTCCCCGGTCCTGAGCCGCCAACTGGACGGCAAGCGGGCTGACCTGGCGGTGCGTCCCGGCTCGATCGATGAGTTGCGCGCGGTGGTACGGTTCTGTTTCCGTGCCGGGGTGCCGATTGTTTCGCGGGGTGCGGGCACCGGGAACTACGGTCAATGCGTTCCGCTCTACGGCGGTGTGGTGGTCGATATGGCGCGCCTCGATCGCATCCACTCGGTGGCCGGAGGAGTAGTGCGGGCCGAGGCCGGAGCGCGGCTCGGCACCATCGAGGGAGTGGCGCGGGCGGCGGGCTGGGAGCTGAGGTGCCTCCCGTCGACCTGGGTCAAGAGCACGATCGGCGGGTTTCTCTGCGGCGGGTCCGGCGGGATCGGCTCCATCACGTGGGGCGGCATCAACGCCGGTGACAACGTCAAGTCGGTGACTGTGATGACCTGCGAGGAAGAGCCTCGGCTGCTGCGCATGGAGGAGCGCGACTCGCTGCGGGCGCTCCACACCTACGGGACCACGGGTTTCATGGTCGAGGTCGAGATGCGGCTCGCGCCCAAGGCCGACTACGAGCAGCTCATACTCAGTTCGCCGGACTGGGACCGGCTGCTGGATTGGTCCGACCGCGCGGCGCGAAATGACGCGTGGCATAAGCGGCTCGTCACCCAGTTCGAGTGGCCCATCCCCTCGTATTTCAAACCGCTGGCGAAGCATCTCAGATCCGGGGAGCACGCGTCCTTTCTGCTCGTGGCTCGCTCCCAGGCGGACGAGGTGATCGCTTCGTCCGCAGCGGCGGGCTTGGCGTGCGTCTACCGCCAACCGCTCCCGGATCCGCCGCGGCCGCCCTTCATCACGGATTACACCTGGAACCACACCACGCTGTGGGCGCTGAAGTCCGATCCAACCGTCACCTACCTGCAGTCCGGCTTCGGCCCCAATTTCCGCGAGCAGTTCGCCGAGTTGCATCGCCGGTTTCCCGGCGAGATCATGTTCCACTTGGAATGGATGGCCGGGGGAATCAAGTTCACCCCGGGCGGGATGGACGGCACCGGCGGTCACATCGTGATTATCGGTATCCCGTTGGTTTTTTTCCGGTCCGAGGAGCGCCTGCAGGAGATCATCCGGGTTTGTGGGGAAATCGGCGTCGGGATCGCCAATCCCCACACCTACCGCTTGGAGGAGGGGGGCAGGCATCCCAATATCGCGGACAAGCGCGCGCTAAAGGCGGAAGTCGACCCGGCCGGCCTGCTGAACCCGGGCAAGATGAAGTCTTACCCACACAACCGGTTCGAACTTGCCCCGCCGAGTGCCGGGGCGCAGGGGTGATCGACGGATGAATGCGGGCCCTATCGTCAAGGTCAGTGCGCTGAAAAAGCGATTCGGCTCCGGACCGCTCGTGCTGGATGGCATCGATCTGGAGGTGAACCGGGGCGAGTTCGTCAGCTTCATCGGACCCAGCGGCTGCGGAAAATCGACCCTCCTGCGCCTGATCGCGGGGCTGACCTCCGCCAGCGAGGGGTCGATCACGGTCGAGGAGGTGGCGCCGGAAAAGGCGCGCAAGCGGATGTTCTTCGTCTTCCAGGATGCCAATCTCATACCGTGGCGGCGGGTGGCGGAAAATGTGGAGCTACCGTTGCTGCTGCGCGGGGACGACCCGGTGCACCGCCGAGAGTGCGTCGCCCGGATGCTGGAGGTCGTCGGCCTTGCCGGGGCGGCGGAAAAATATCCCTGGCAGCTCTCCGGCGGGATGAAGATGCGGGTCTCGATCGCGCGGGCGCTCAGCGTGGCACCAGACATTCTGCTGCTCGACGAGCCCTTCGGGGCGCTGGACGAGATGACGCGTGACCGGCTCAACGAAGACCTGCTCGCGATCCGCAGTCGCGACCCTTTCACGGGCTTCTTCGTCACGCACTCGGTCGCGGAAGCCGTGTTCCTGTCCTCCCGCATTGTCGTGCTGGGCGCGAATCCTGGCCGCGTCACGGCGGTGATTGACGTCCCGTTTGCTTATCCGAGGCAGGCGGAGTTGCGGGAGTCCCCGGCGTTCCTACGTTTGCTGGCCACGACCGCGCAGGCGCTTCGCGCCGTGCGTCCTGCATAGCATGAGCACGACATCTCAATCCCGTCTGGCGGCCTGCCTGCTGCCCGCCCTCACCGCGGTGGCCCTGATCGTCCTCTGGTATGCGTTCAAGGCTGTTTTCAGGGTGCCGAGTTTCGTCTTCCCGGCTCCTCACGAGATCTTGGCGGCCGCCTGGGATGAGCGGGCGGTCCTTTGGTCCGCCGCGCTGGTGACGGTCCGCGGCGCGCTCCTGGGGTTCACGTCCGCGGTGACGGTCGGATTCCTGATGGCGATGGCGCTCGGATTCTCGCCGCGCATCAAGGCGTCTTTCTACCCGCTGATCCTGGTGCTGCAGATGATGCCGGTGACGATCCTCGCGCCCATCTTCGTGCTGTGGCTTGGGCAGGGGTTGCCTAGCATCGTGGCCATAACCTTCGTGATCGGCTTTTTCCCCGTCGTGGCGAACACCACGATGGGCTTCATTTCGGTCGACCGTAATCTCCGGGAGCTTTTTGTAATGTGCAGTGCCACCCGGGCGCAGGAGGTGCGCTACCTGAGGATCCCTGGGGCGATGCCCTATTTTCTCACGGGGATGAAGATCGCCGGCACGCTTGCGCCCATCGGGGCGATTGTCGGGGACTTTCTTGCGGGCAGCGCGCAGGGCGGGGTGGGGGGCATCGGCTACATGACGATCTCGTATTTCTCTCAGCTCAAGACGCCCGCCCTCTTCGCGACCGGTCTGGTCGCCTGCGTGATGGGTTTCCTGTTTGTCGGCGGAGTCAATTGGCTCCACTGGCGCCTGCTCCACTCTTGGCACGATTCGATGGTCAAGAAGGAATGAACACTCTCACTATGAAACGATTCTCCATCGGCTTATCCTTCGCGTTTGTCCTGATCGGCCTGACCGGGTGCGGCGAAAAGGCGTCGGCCCCTTCCGCGGGCGCCGCGCCGCCCCTGACGAAGATAACGGTGCAGACGGATTGGTATGCGCAACCGGAGCACGGCGGATTTTATCAGGCGCTAGTCAAGGGCTACTATCGCGAAGTCGGCCTCGACGTGACGATCAACCAAGGCGGGCCGAATGCGATCCCGCGCCAGAAAGTCGCGACCGGTGCGGTGGAATTCGGCGTCGGGCGGACCGATGAACTTCTGGTGGCGGCCGGGCAGGGGGTTCCACTGGTGGCGCTCGGCGCGCTGATGCAGCGCGATCCTCAGGCGATCTTATTCCACAAAGAAAGTGGCATCCGTAATTTCAAGGACCTCGACGGCCGCGGACTCATGGCGGAGCCGGGCGCGGTGTGGCTGAAGATTTTGGAGAAGAAGATGGGCCTGAAAATGTCGACGTTGCCGCTGGACTACGGCCTGAGCCGATTCTTGGCGGACAAGAAATTCGTGCAGCAGTGCTTTATCACCAATGAGCCTTTCTACGTGCGGCAGCAGGGGGCCGATGCCGGCACGCTGTTGTTGTCGGATGCCGGCATCAGACCCTACCGGATATGGTATACGAGTCGCTCGTTTCTGACCAAGAATCCGGCGGTGGCGCGGGCGTTTACGGCCGCGTCGATCCGCGGTTGGCGTGACTATATTGAGGGCGACCGGAAGGAAGCTGATGCGCTCATCGGTTCGCTGAATCCGAAAATGGTTCCCGAGTTCATCGCCTACAGCGTGGGAGTGATGCGAGAGTTCAAGCTCGTCGAGGGTGATCCCTCGAAAGGGGAGCGGATCGGGCAGATCGATCCGGTGCGTCTTGCGAATGAAATCACCGAGCTCACCGCCATCGGCGTGCTGGGCCGACCGGTCAAACTTGCCGATGTCTGGGACGAGACATTTTTGCCGGAGGATGTGCGGGCCGCGGCTGCGCGAAAGTGATCGCGCTCCCGCCGCCAGCCTTCCCTCCCCTTGCGCTCCGCCCACCTCCGGTTCCGTTCCCATCTTCTGATGCAGCCTAACAAACGTCTGTTGCCCGGGCCAGGTACCAGTTCCGTCCCCCAGCGCGTCCTGCGCGCCCTCGGCGCGCCCACGCTCGCGCACATGGACCCGCAGTACCTCCAGATCATGGATCACGGCTGCGCCCGGTTGCGCGAGGTTTTCCGCACCGTGAATCCGCTCACTATCCCCGTGAGTGAAAAGTGGATGGCCGGCCACGCGTGGCGCATCGGGCTGATGGGCCACGGCGCGACCGTGCGGAGCGTCGATCTTGTCCTGACCGCGCTGGGAGCGATCCTGCGCCGGTAATCCTCGCCGTCCCTCCTAGCATGCACCGCTATCCTGTAATGAAAGAGAGTGATCTCCCGCCCGGCTCGCGTAAACTCGTGCACGTGGCGGGGGTGGAAATCGGCCTTTTCAATGTGGCCGGTAAGGTCCACGCCTACCGCAACGTCTGCCCGCATGGCGGCGCGCCCGTTTGCCTAGGCAAGATCACCGGCACGACCTTGCCCTCGCGGGTGTACGAGTACGATTACGGACTCGACGGTTGCATCCTGCGCTGCCCTTGGCACGGCTGGGAGTTTGATCTCCGCACGGGCGAGCACCTCGTGGATCCCGCCACGAGGCTGAAAAAAATTCCCGTCGAATCCGGCGGAGACGCGGCGGCCAGCCTGGAAAATCTGGAGCGTTTCCCGGTCGAGTCAGAGGGCGGGTTGCTCTGCGTCGTGCTGCCCGGCGGCAAGGCTGGCGGGCCATCCTGAGGCTTACCCTTTATGCTGGAAAACACCCCTGCGATCACTGCCCGACCCGGCCTCATCGACACCGACGTGCACAACGCGTTCGCGAACGTGCGCGAGGAACTCAGGCCCTACTTGTCACGCGCTTGGCAAGCCTACGCGGATTACCACGGCATCCTGATGCCCGGGACCGGCTACAACTCCTCGGTCGGGGTGCAGCGCGAGGATGCCCGCACCCCGTCGGGTGCGATGGCCGGCAGCGATCCCGATTTCATGATCACGGATCACCTCGATCGTTTCGGCATCGACTTCGCGATCCTGACGGGGTCGCACGTGCTGGGGATTTCCGTGCACACGGATCCCGACTGGGGGAACGCGGTTGCTACTGCCTACAATCGGAACCTCGCCGAACGCTGGCTCGGGCGATCGCCGAGGTTCCGCGGCTCCATCGTCGTGAACCACTCGGATCCCGAGGCCGCCGCGCGCGAGATCCGTCGCTGCGCACCCGACAAGCGTTTCGTCCAGGTGCTGATGGCGAGCGGTTCGTCGCGGCTGTTCGGACAGCGCTTCTTCCATCCCATCTTCGAGGCCGCGTCCGAGTACAACCTGCCGGTGGCCGTACATCCCGGGACTGAGGGCGCTGGCACCGCCGGGGCGCCCACGCCCGCGGGTCGCCCCACCCGGTACTTCGAGTGGCACAACATCGTCCCCCTGAATTTCATGGGACACATCAACTCCCTTGTGTGCGAAGGCGCTTTCGAGAAGTTCCCCCAATTGAGGTTCGTCGCTGTCGAGGGCGGCCTTGCTTGGCTGCCCCAGCTGATGTGGCGAATGGACAAGAACTACAAGGCGCTGCGCTCAGAGGTTCCCTGGCTGCGCAAGCTCCCGAGCCAGTACATTCGTGATCATGTCTTTGTGACGACGCAGCCCGTCGAGGAACCCGAGAAGTCCTCCCACTTCTTGCAGATCCTTGAGATGATCAACGCGCCGGGAAATATCATGTACTCGAGCGATTACCCGCATTGGGACTTCGACAATCCGCGGATGACTCTGCAGTTTCTCCCGAAGGAGTGGAAGCAGCGTATCTTTCACGATAATGCCGCCGCGCTCTACGGGTTGGCCGCTCGTTCGGCGTGATCGCTTTCGTCTTAGCACCAATCGTTGCACGATTCCCCATGAAGACCCTAAATCCTCGCCTGCCGCCCTTCCTGCGTACCGGCCTCATCGCCCTGCTCCTCCTATCCGTTTCGCCCGCGATCCCTGAGTCCAGCGGGGCAGCGCCCGCAGCGGGGACTGCGTCGATCGTCGCCGGTAGCACGATTCGCATCGTCGCCGGCCTGTCGGCGCCGTTGACTGACGAGACGGGAAAAAAATGGCTCCCCTCCCACGATTTCCTCGATGGGGACACGATGGATCGTCCCGAGCTCTCGATCGCGAACACCCAAACCCCATCCGTTTACCGCTCGGAGCGGTATGGCATGACCCGTTTTGTGCGTAGGATTCCGAACGGGAACTACTTGGTGAAGTTACACTTTGCGGTCACCTACGAAGCGATCGACGGACCTCGCCAATGTGTATTCAGTTTTGATGTCGAGGGGCGCGCCTTCAATGACTTCGACCTCTTCGTGCGGGCCGGCGGGGCCCGCAAAGCCTATGCTGAGTCAATTCCGGTCGAGATCAACGATGGCGATCTCGACATCAAGTTCACAGGTCAGCTCGGAAATCCCACCATCAGCGCCATCGAGATTGTCCCCCAACCTTGAAACCATGACCGCTTGGTTCGGCGAAGCGGGTGCAGCCGGGCGACCGGACCAATCGATGTTCCCCGTCCAAATGCTTTCCCGGCTTGGCGCACTCGCGCGTCGGTTCGCCTCGCGCTGGTCCCAGCGCCGGCGTTGCTCGGACTCGCGGGTCGCTCCGGTCAGATATTCCGCGAATCGGCGCGTGGGGGTGCTTTCGCTGGTCTTGCTGCTGCCTTCCCTCGGTCTGGGAGCCAACGCTCCGGAGCTACCCCTTTACGCCGATCGCGCCTCGGATCTGGATCTCGCCGTCACGGGCCTGCTCGCGGGAGCCGATCCGGGGGCTAGGCGCTACGCCCGCTGGTCGGACTTGGCGCGTCTGCCGAAGACTAAGCTCCGTCTGGCAGGGGAATTCGGCCCCGGGGAGCAGGAGGTCACGGCTGTCTTTCTGTCCGACCTATGGGCGGCGCTACCCGTGCAGGGGGGCGCAGACACGCTGCTGGCGACGTGCTCCGATGGCTACGCCGCCGTTTACCCGACCACGTTCATTCGCGACTACCGCCCGTTTCTGGTCCTTGAAATCAACGGGCAAGGTCCGGAAAAGTGGCCTCCGGCTGGACTGCGGTTCAACCCCGGACCTTACGTGCTCAGTGTGGCCGCCTCCGTGGTCCCCTCGGTGGCGGAGTTGATCGACGCGGGGCACAAGCGTCCGTGGGGCGTGACGACCTTGGAAATCGCCCGACTCGAGAGTCGTTTCGGCGCCTTGTTTGGCGGCCCGTGGGCTAGGGCGGGGGAGGTCGTTCGTCAGGGCCGGGAGCTTTGGATTCATTCCTGCGCCAGTTGCCATCGCGGCCCGGCGGAGGTTTTCGGCGGGACGAAAAGTGACCGTCCCTTCGCGTTGCTGGCCGCGCTGGCTCGCGGCGCCCCGGACTATTTCCGGCGGTATATCATTGATCCTAAGGGACTCGTGCCGACCGCCAAGATGGAGGCGCACCCGCATTACACGGAGGCCCAGCTTGATGCCTTGACGGCGTTCGTCGCCCTTGGGGTGGCGCCGTAGGTATCGTGGTTGTGATCTCGTTATCTCCACGAGCTCGGCTGAGGGCGGCGCAGCGCAACCAACCTATGAACCTAGATTCCGCGGTTGAGGATTTAAGTTTTCATGGTCGATCCCTACAACTCGCCGGCGCCGCGCCATCGGCATCAGCGTCGGCCACACCCACACTTATCACCTCACTGCCACTACGCCCGAGGGCACCGCCGCGCGCCACGCCTTGAAGCACTCCGTTGATCCGCTCGGACTGCTCAACCCCGGGAAAATGTCCACCTTCCCAGTCAACCCCTTCGCCTCCGCGCCCGCTATCCACTCACTGTGAAAAAATCTTTTATTGCGCCCCCCGGCCAGTCCGCTCCGCGCGGCTCCTACACGCCCGCAATCCGCATCGATCTCGGATCGGCCACGCTGCTTTTCGTCACGGGCCAGCTCGCGCTCGACGCCGATAGCAATGTCGTCGCGCCGCACGACGCTACTAAGCAGACCGAGTTTATTTTCGGCCTGCTTGCTCCCATTCTGGCCGAGGCCGACATGAGCTTCGCCGATGTCGTCCGCGCGCAAACCTATCTCACCGACACCGCAGATTTCTCGAATTTTTCCGCCGTGCGAAACCGTTTCCTCGGCGAGAGCCGCCCTGCCAGCACATTGCTCGAAGTAAAGGGCCTCGCGCACCCGGGCTGCTGCGACGAAATAGAGTTCACCGCGCTCAAAGCAAATTCCCGCGCATGAACGCATCCCTTTCCCCCGGCCCTACGACCGCGTCACGCGGGTTCGGCGTCGATCACCAGATGAAGATCTATTGGGAGGGCCGCGAACACGGCGCCCCCGCTCTCCCAATCTCCCTCGACGCCCTCCGTGAGCGCGCGCGCGTCGCTCTCCCACCCGAAGCGTTCGCTTACATTAGCGGCGCGGGCAACGGGGAGACGATGAACGCCAACCGCGCTGATTTCCTTCGCTGGCAAATCGTGCCGCGAATGCTCACTGACATTTCCACGCGCTCGCTCGCCACCACGATTCACGGTCAGCCCGCCGCCGCCCCACTCATTGTCGCGCCAATCGGCCTGTACGAACTCTATCACCCCGAGGGCGAACTCCCCGCCGCTCGTGCGTCCGCCGCACGCCAAATTCCCTTCACCCTGAGCTGCCAGTCCTCGCGCACATTGGAGGAAGTCGCAGATGCAATGGGCACGGCGACGCGCTTTTTCCAACTCTACTGGAGCCGCGACCGCGAGCTCACGCGCAGTTTTCTCCGCCGCGCCGAGAGCGCCGGCTATACCGCAGTCGTCGTCACCCTCGACACCCGCCTGCTCGGCTGGCGGCCCCGCGATCTCGATCTCGGCCATAACCCGTTTCTCCTCGGCAAGGGCCTGGCGAACTACACGAGTGATCCCGTTTTTCGGGCGGCGCTCACGCGAACGCCGGAGGAGCACACGGTTGGGGCGGTGAAACACTTCCTGGCCGTCTTTAACGACCTCAGACTCACGTGGGCCGATCTCGTGTGGCTCCGCGCGAACACAAAACTTCCCATCACGCTGAAGGGCATTCTTCACCCCGATGACGCGCGCCGCGCGCTCGTGAGCGGCGTCGAGGGCATCATCGTGTCGAACCACGGCGGTCGTCAGCTGGACGGCAGTATTTCCGCTATCGCGGCACTCCCCGAAATTGTCGCCGCTGTCGGGGGAAGAATGGTTATCGGATTCGACAGCGGGCTCCGCTCGGGCGCCGACGCGGTAAAGGCGCTCGCGCTCGGCGTGAACTACGTCGGCCTTGGCCGCCCCTTGGTTTACGGCCTTGCTACCGCCGGCGAGGCCGGCGTTGGCTGGGTGCTGGATAATTTTCTGGCTGAACTCGACCTCACGCTCGCGCTCGCCGGTTGCGCCTCGCCCGCACAACTCACGCGCGACCACCTCCGGACCGCGTGAACCTCGCCCCACTCACCGTCCGCGCTCCTTCCGCTGCCCGCCCGCGATCTCATCCCCGGTCGCACGCCGGGTACGTTGAATAACTCCATCGGCGTGAACGGGCACGATGGGTTTTAAAAATGGTGGAGGTGGTGGGAGTTGAACCCACGTGTCCTCAGCCTTTGCGCGCCACATCTACCGGTATAGCGTTATATTGATCTCGTCGGGGCTATGCGTGAACGCGCGCTCAGTTCCCAACCA
>Ga0070374_10000292_pt1 | contig 19626 bp, 20 predicted proteins | sample LauGreSuBDMM15SN_2_FD_66374 | JGI IMG/M metagenome (GOLD analysis project Ga0070374, IMG submission 66374) | Freshwater lake microbial communities from Lake Michigan, USA - Su13.BD.MM15.SN (version 4) (version 4) | ecosystem: Environmental > Aquatic > Freshwater > Lake | place: Lake Michigan...
AAAAAATCCTAAGGAGATAGCGGCGATTGAGCGAGATACTGGTCGCAAAGCTGTCATATTTTCGATTGCATTTTTACTTGTGATACTCAACCGCGCCTTTTGCCCTATTCAATTTATGCAACAATAGCTTTCGTGAGACTTGCGACTATTGCCACTTTAACGAGTCCAATGGAGCGGTGTTTAGCATTGGATTTTTCATTCTCAATTCCCTGTTATGATTAATCCATCGACGCACCCTGCATCGATGTTCTTCCCCCAAAGTGCGCCTTAATGGCCACTTACTTGCGAGTCTTATCACCGCCCTGGCCCATACGAGGCCATACCCGAGACGCGCTTGTCGTCTCGATTGGTATGCATTTCTATGTCTTTACAGCCACGTACAACCGCGCCCGGAAAAGCCCGCAGAGCAGCATCTGCTAAAGCCGGCAAGCCCCGCGCCAAGAAGTCATCTGCTTCAACACCTATTTCTAAGCCTCGCCACACCAGTGCGGAAAAAGCTGCACGCAAAGGCGCAGCTGCTAAGCCATTTAAGGCAGCTTCATCAAAGCCAACAAGCAAGCCTTCAACAAAGCGTTATTCAGATATCGACACATCAACTCTTTCTAAGAAAGAAGCGCGTTTAAACGATCGCTCCAAAATGCGCGCGAAGCGTTATCAAGAGAAAACTGCTTCTAAGCCACGCGAAGTAAAAGAAGAAGTGGCAAAGCCAGAGTCTCGCGCCAAAAAATTTGTTTCAGACCGTAACGAGCGCACAGCACGCCCAGATTTCAAGAAATCAGATACTCGTCCAACAACACGCCGTGATGCTGCTAAAGAACGCGTAGCTCGCACCGATGATGGTCGTCCTAACTTCATCCCTGGCAAGCGCGAAAAATACAAACCAGGCGCACCATCAAAACAAACTTTTGCTAAACACAAAACAGCGCCAGATGTAACTGCATCTAATTACCGCGCAGAACGTCCAGCAAAGCCACCACGCGATCGCCGTAACGATTCTCCTGCTTACGCCCGCGATGATCGCAAAGCTCACAAGACTCACACAAACGCAGCAGTTGATTTTGGTGCAGATGATAATTACATCTCAGCAAATCTCGCAGATGCAAATTTAATTGATGCAACTCCGCTAACAGAAGTAACAACAACCTTCCGTGATCTTGGCATCGCACCAGCTCTTGCTAACGCACTGAACGCCCAAGGAATAACACACCCATTCCCAATCCAAATTGCAACTGTTCCAGATGCAATTGCAGGCCACGACATACTTGGCCGCGGACAAACTGGATCAGGTAAAACACTCGCTTTCGGCCTTGCTCTGCTTACGAACATAAGCGGAAAAGCCGCCAAACCACACAAGCCTTTGGCGCTAGTTCTCACACCAACACGTGAACTTGCTCAGCAAATTGATGAAGTTCTAACACCACTTGCCCGAGCAATAGGTCACGATTCAGTCGTTATCGCCGGTGGAATGCCATATGCAAAGCAGATAACTGCAATGCGTAAAGCGACTGCGATCCTTGTTGCTACACCTGGACGATTAATTGACTTGCTCAATAAAGGCGAAGTGCAACTGGATGATCTAGAAATTACTGTTCTCGATGAAGCAGATCAAATGGCTGACATGGGATTCTTGCCGGTTGTTAAGGAAATTCTTGACCAAGCAAAGCCAAACGGTCAAAGACTTCTTTTCTCGGCGACCCTTGATCGTGGTGTCGATGCCCTCGTGCGCCAATACTTAAATCATCCAAAGACACACTCACTTCAAAATGACCGCGCATCAGTTTCAACAATGGAACACTACGTTCTCGTGATGCACCCTGGCGATAAAGATGACATTACAAATCAGATTGCCGCTCGTAACGGCAAAACAATTCTCTTTGTTAAAACACAACGCGGGGCAGATCGTTTGGCGGACAAACTAGCGCACGCTGGTGTCCCGGTCGGCGCACTTCACGGCGGAAAGTCACAAGCAGTTCGCACCAGAACCCTTGCTCTTTTCAAGCAATTACCAAATGCCGCTCTTGTTGCCACAGATGTAGCAGCGCGCGGTATTCATGTTGATGGCATTTCCTTGGTTGTTCACGTTGATGCACCAACAGATCACAAAGATTACTTACACCGTTCAGGTCGTACGGCTCGTGCTGGAGAAGCGGGAGCAGTCGTTACTCTTGCGACGACAAAACAACAGAAATCTGTTGGTGGGCTAACTTCCCGTGCGGGTGTCACTCCTAAGTTTGTTGGCGTGAAACCGCTAGATCAGGATTTAATGCGGATTACCGGGGCACAAGAGCCTTCAGGAATTCCATACGTGACGCCAGTTATTGAGAACAAGGGGCCGGCGCGTGGATCGCGTAAACCGCGCCCCAATTCATCAGAGCGTCGCCGTAGACCTAGATAATAACTATAAACCCATCAATTGGGCTTGTTTATTAAAATCTGGGACTGATTTCCGTACTTCATCAAAACTACCCTGTGCAACGATTTTTCCATCCTTTAGATAAATCACACGGTCTGCTTTCTGCACGGTTGATAGTCGATGCGCGATGAGAATTAGCGTAACTTTTCCTTTTAGACCTTGTATCGCCTCTGAAATTTCGGATTCAGTTTGACCATCTAGTGAACTAGTTGCTTCATCTAAAACTAAAAGTTGTGGTTTTGTAAACATTGCCCTTGCAATTCCAACTCGCTGACGTTGCCCACCACTTAAATTTCCACCTCTTTCACCAACTTGAGTTGCAACTCCCAAGGGTAGGCTTGAGACAAATTCTCCAAGTTGGGCAATTGCTATGGAATCGTTTACGAGTTTTTCTGATACTTCTGAAGCGTCAAAACCAGATGCAATATTCTCGGCGATACTTGCAGACATCAGCACAACCTCTTGTGGCACGTAGCCAATTGCACCTGGCCATTTGTTAATGGACTCTGCTGGGGTGCAGCCAGCCAGAGTAATGTTGCCTTGACTAGGAAGATAAATTCCCAAGATTAAATCTATTAGGGTTGATTTTCCTGCGCCGGTCGGTCCAACGACAGCAACAGTTTCTCCTGGATTTATCTGCAGATTGATTGATGTCAACGTGTTAACTTCCCCACCTGGGTAGCGGAAACTCACATTTGAAACAATTATTTGGGGGTCGAAACCAACGTGTTCTGTATCAATATTAGAAACATACTCAGGCAGTTTTAAGTTTGGGTCAGTCATTGCAAATAACTCAAGTGTGGGCTTCGCCCGAACCATACCTTCGTTAATTGAAACCAAGTTTTGCTGAACGCGCAAAAGCGCTGGGGTTATTCTGGTCCCAGCAGCTAGAAAAAGAGTGAGACTTCCAACTGCTTGCGCTGAATCGTTTGCTATAAACTGCAAGGCAGCAACGACCATCGTGCCCAATGTAAATGCAATTTCGACAACATACTTACTAATGTTGGGCATCCAAGCTAATTCAGCTGAAAAATCTGCAATCTCCCACTTAATGCGCTTTGCTCTATCAACAAAGTAACCTCTCCGATTTCGGATAAAGGCTTCCCTGTATCCTGCGACTAATTCTAAAAGCGCTTCAGAATCTTGAATTGAAATTTCAGAATATCGTTTGGAAATTCTCTGCGTTCTCTGGTTGGTTAGATTGTACATGTATACCAAAATTGAACCGAAGATTGAAAGTGTCAAAATTGCCGTAAATGGATCAATAATTGCGATGCCCATGCCTAAAACTAATATTAAAGCCATGTCTGATGAAACGCTTACGATGTTTCCAAAAACGCCCAAAGTGAGAAATCTCGTTCCCGTCGTAAGTGTGTAATGAATATATTGAGTATTAAACCTATTTAGCGTTGATAAGGGTTGTGCCATAACTTGTGTAATTAGTCGCGAGGAAATCTCAGCACTTCGCCGACTTAAGAAAAACAACGTTCGGCGAGTAATAATTATGGATAAGGAGGTTCTTGTAACAAGTAAGAGGACTGCAATTGAAGCTAAAATTATTGTCTGGGTCTGAAAAGTAAATCCATCCAAGCCTAAACCTGCTAAAAGAGACCCGATCTTGCCAGTTGGTGCTTGAGACCGCACTCCGCTAATCGTCAGCGCGCCGATCACGCCAATCAAGGTCACTCCGATTAGATCAAGGATGCTTAATCCAATTTGAAGAGCTGAAACTAAAAAAAGTCTCTTTTTATCTCTAAGTGATAGAACTTCTGAAAGATTTAATACATCACGGAGATGAACAGGGAAAACCTTCATTATTGTTTTTTCCAATCACTATTCACCTTGATCCACTCATCTGGCAGAAGGTCTGCGGGATCATCTCTCAGTTCGAACCATTTTGTTGGTGCATACACGACTGTACCTGGTTTAGCAAATGTTGCCGCCCACCAAGAATAAGTGGAATTTGATATCGCTATATGGGAAGCAAGTTTCATCAATAGTAATGACTCTACTGGGTCTGACTCTTTGGGCGGTGTGATTATTCTGAATTTTCTTCCAAGTTCTTCAAGTTCAACGCTTATAACTTCGGGTGAATCAGTAAAAACTAATATATCAAGTTCACGGGGCAAAAGTTCTGCAACTGACTTAAAGTAGCAAACTGAAAGAATTCCATTACTTCTGTTTGCAGATAGAGCATAGTCACCACGACGAATGTGAAAGGCGGCAAAGTCTTTTTCTTTAAGTATCTGACTCTCCTTCACATACCAGCTCGTGGGATTTAAAAGCGAATCAATAGTCAAAATAGGTTTAGATTCAAGGGCCGAGAAGTACCTCCATGACTGAAAGTACCCTTCGACTTTCCTGGTTTCAGGTGGAATCAGATTTAAATCAAAAAATCCTATTTCCCCTATTTTTATGCTTTTGCTTTGGTAAATCAGACATAACAGCCTGGAAATTTTTTTTATGAATCTAATTACAAAAATGACTAACTTTGAATTCTTTCTACTCTTCGAGGTGCCCAAAATTTGATTTTTTTTCAAAAGCCCGAGGCTGTAGACATTTAAACCCGGATGTAAGAATGAAATTCTTTGTAAGTCAGATATATCAAATTTTACTGTGCGTTTGAATCTCTCTTGAAAGTATAGGCCCGCGCAGAGCATGAAAAGTTGATTACCAAGTCCGCCAGCAATGACAAATTCAACTGGTTTTTTTATCTTTGTCATCTCGTCTTTTCGTCTTTTCTGACTGCGATGATTAATGGTTTTAATTCTTTAATTTGAGGGTAAGTCTCATCGAAACAGAGAACTGGAGATTCATCGGCATGATGATGCTCTACCGCCCACTTATTAATATGGCTCTCATCATGCCAGATCGCAATAATGTTTTTTTCAAGGTCTCCATTGACCTGTCTCGACAGTTCATTAATCAAATCGATAATCGAATTTTGTTTTCCAAACCATGTCCCACCACAAAAATATTTTTTTCTTAACTTTCTAGCAACAAACGCGCTCGATTTTTCGTCACATTCCCAGGCGCCTATCCCACCTCGTTTAATTCTCAAACGCAAATCTTTATATGCCAACAGGGGGCGCAGAGCATATAGAACTAGTCTCGATGCTCCCGTAGGTCTCCAGAATCCTGGATGCTCAACAAGGCAAATTGAGTTTCTTAATAATCGTTCTCTGACGCGTGACCAAGGATTTGAAACAAAAAGCATATCTGCATCAAGATGCATCAAAATTTCGCTATCTAAACTATCTCTGTGCGAGTCAAATATTTTGTATCGAAGTAATGTGGCTTCTGGCCAACCATATTGCGGTATTTTGAAGGCTGTAACACTCACATTGTTAAGTTCTGAAGCAAATTTCTCAGCCACTTCTGGCCTATCGGTAAACACAAAAAAAGTGACCTTATCTTCGATTTCAGTTATTGCATCCGCTGATAGAACCATCGACTTCCAATAATCCAGATAAAGGTTGGTGGCAACGCTCATAACGCCAATCGTCCCTTTGGGTTTGATATCTAGCTGGCTCACTCCGCTATTCTAGTCAAAGGCGTTGAGAGAGAAGGCAGGCAGGTGAATATGGCTCTTTCAAATCACGCAATTTCTGCTGTTTTGCCCGTTAAAAACGGTGAAATTTACTTAGACGCGCTCTTGCCCAGCATCCTCTCAATACTTTCTCCCGGTGACGAATTAGTCGTAATTAATGACGGATCGTCAGATCAAACTAGATCGGTTGTTGAAAAATTCAGCGCAAGTGATCTTCGAGTTAATCTGATCAACACTGCAGGGGTTGGTCTTGTGAACGCCTTGAATCTCGGTGTGGAATATGCTCAACATCAATGGATTGCTCGTTTTGATGTCGACGATCAATACCCAAAAGATCGACTGGACGAAGAACGGAAATTAATCAGCAACGAAGTATCCGTAATATTCTCTGATTATAAATTTATTTCAAAGCGCGGTGCAAACTTGGGTGCAGTTTATTCGGCAGTATCCCCACTACCAACCGTACTATCCTTGTTTTCAAGCCAGCGAACGGCTCACCCTTCCGCACTCATAAATAAAAAATTACTTATCCAATGTGGTGGTTACTTAGAACAGGATTATCCAGCCGAAGATTTGGCACTCTGGTTAAGGTTGGCTGAATTTGGAAAGATAATTTCTGTACCAAAGTCGCTTCTTTTATATCGACTGTCGGGTGCTTCAATTTCTGGACAAAGCAGGCAGGCACAATTAAGAAAAAAGGATGAACTGATATTGAACTGTGGCCTTTGGTCATCCTGGCAGAACCAATGTATAGAAATTTTTGATGAGACTCTTTTCCTCTATAAATCGATGCCGAATGCTCCTGAAAGAATCCTTTTCCACATGCGAGATCTGCACTTGGTGGCTAACCTGGCGAACATCAATGTTCCATATACAAAATTCTTTGCAAAAATAGGTATGGGTATGTCTCTCAGGATGGTCAGTTCTATGTTGAAAATCTCCTATTTCACGATATTGCGGCGCCTATACAGATTCGTAAGTCGTTGATTTAAATTTTTTTGCCGCTCTCATTATTAGATATTTACTCGTAAATATTGGAGATGCCAGAATAGCTAAAAATACAGCTTTTAATTGGGCTTTCTTCAATCTATTCTCCAGAGCGCTATTAATTATTTCCATTTTACTGGAGTATCGCTCAAAATTTCGAAAATCTCGCGACTGGTGTCTTAGCTTTGCCTGGGTTTCCTGTAACCACAGCAAAGAATCCTCACTCTTCTCCGGATGATCTTTGATAGATTCTTGTCTTGCAAAATACGATGTTGAAACAAATCGTTTCCCTATTGCTTGCGCATACATTTTTTCTCTTGATAACTGGCCAGGGTGGACGCGATAGTTAAGAACTCTCTCCTTAAGATTATGTATAGGCCCTATTTCTCGTAGTCGAACCCATAAATCCCAGTCCTCGGGAAGAAAGCTCCTATATCCGCCTATCTGATTTACAACTTCTCGTCTAAACATCACGGCAGGGTGAGCAATTGGTGAACCGTCAAAGAGGTGGTGGTTTCCAATCCCAACGTTTGTTCGATAACTAGTGAGGCCGGTTATCTTATTTTCGATATCAATAAGAGCTAACTGTCCACCAACGGCGAGCACACTATTATTCTTTCTCAAATAGTCATACTGTAGTTGCAGTCTCCTTGGAAGCATCACATCATCCTCATCCATCCGTGCAACAAATTCAGAAGTAATATTCTTCAAGCCCAGATTGAGTGCAGGGACTATTCCTGGCTCACCTGATTGCATAATCCGATAGTTAATTTCCGATTTCTCCAATATCTCATTTGCCGCACTGACGTCTACTCGATCAGCGATCAATAAAACCTCAAAATCTTTCTTTGGAAAAGTTTGAAGGCTAATGCTGTCGATTGATTGTTGAAGGTATCGCAGGGAATGACACGGAATCAATACAGTTATCGAATACCCGAACTCCATGGGGTTACTATAAGGCGTACAAATGTTCGGTGCGCACGAGGTTTCTAAAAGAATCGGAAATGAATGAAAATCGGTGTAATTGGGTTGGGACATATTGGATACCCAATTGCTAGTCATTTGCATTCACTTGGTCATGAGGTTTGCAGTTGGACTAGAACCAAAAAAAATGTGCCTTGGATAAACTCACTCCAAGTAGATCAAAGCATAGAATTCGATTTTGATGTGATTTTTCTGGCTTCGGGTGCTTCGCGGCCAAATCTTGGTGACGCTATTCTTGAACTAGAATCTACCCTAAATTTGGTGTCAAATTTTGATATACCAAAAATGACAAAATTATTTTATATTAGCTCGGGAGCAATTTACGGAGAATGTGAAAGCCCACAATCAGAGTCAAGTGTTCCAAATCCAACAACAGATTATGGAAAAGCCAAACTACAGGCAGAAGAAGCACTTTTTGCAAGATTTGATGATCAACTAACTATTTTTAGGGTTGGAAACATTATCGATGAAAAAAACCCATATGGAATTGTGGCCCATTTAGCCTCTGCTGTAGAAAACGGATTTATAAAGTTTCTTGGTATGCCATCAGATTGTAGGGATTATCTTGCGATTTCGGATTTTTTAAAGAGCATCCAACGAATAGTTGATCTGAGTTTTGCTCCAAGAATTATGAATATTGGTGCTGGTGTAAGTATTTCATTACAGCAGATATCAGATTTGTTGCAAGCTAAATTCGGAAATGAATTCGAAATAACTTGGGGAGAGAGAAGAATCGGAGACTTATCCCAAACCAGACTTAACGTTGATAAAATGAATCTAGAACTACAAGTACGCTCTGAAGACCCAATTGAAATACTTGAAAAGCTAATTGATATTTTGAAGTTATCTAACCATCTCGGCAATTAAGATATCATTTTGAATCTGCCACCGGAATCCATTCTTTGCACACCAATCAATTAGCCACTGAAATTTAGGATAGCCAGTCTCTTGGTCTATAGACCTTGGAAAAAGTCTTACATCGTCAATGAATATTACTAGTTTCTGAAGCCCATCTATTTGTTTGATAACAGCATTTAATTCTTCTTCTATGGGACTTATTTTACTCCCGAGGAAAGTGCCACCTTCAGAAAAGTGGCCATCAAGCCACAGGTTGACGATAGGTCCTGCCGCGGTGATCGCACCTTCAAAGAGGTCTTCACTAGATCCATTTAGTAGTGTTACATTTTTCAGCTTCTTGAGTCTTGATTGAGAGTATGCGAAATATTTTGGGGATGGTTCTATAGAAATCACTTTTGGAAATCGCTTGGCTAAATATTTAGTTGTTCCGCCCATATATGTGCCTGTTTCAACCCAATTCCCTTCTTTGAGCGAAAACGAAACTAAAGTTTTCATTTTAAAATGCGTAGGGCTTGGCGCAGAATAATCTCGCGCTACGAATTGAATCCATTCTCGAAAGATGCGACCAAATGCTATTACCCGGTGCCGATTGCGATAAGTATCCGTCATTCTCTTCCCTTTGTGACTCTCGTATCTTTTAACTTAATTAATTTTAACAACATCATTCTTGTTAAACTCATAATGATTAGCTTTGGATTACGAAAAGCGGTTGAAAGTTTTAGGAAAAGCTGATCTCCGTGAAGTGTATCTAAATCCAAGAATGAAGCCAGTGGAATGTAACCATGCCTCAATAGCCTTCTGATTACTTTCTTTCGCCTCGCTCCATCTTCGTATGTTGGTTTAATTGAAATTTCACATGAAATTGCAGGTATCCTACGAGAAATCTGGCCGAAAGTTTTTAAAGCCTCAAACTCTGCGCCTTGGATATCAAGAACTAACACAAACTTCTCCACTAGTAAATTCCGAGTATTAAAAATTTCGACGACGTTTGCAAGTGTGACGGTTTCAACTTGAACTTTTCTTAAAGTTTTCAAATCTTTCCAAGGCGTCATTTCTCCAAACTCCAACAAACTAGTTGAAACAGAGTTGCTTGAAATGTTTAATTCAAGATTCGTGGGTTTTGACCATACGGCGCCTTGCAAACAAAAGCGGGCTCCCACGATAACTTTCAATCTTTCGAATACTTCCGGTTGCGCTTCGACCCATGCAACTTCTCCAAATCCCAGATTTGCATAATTTAAGGCTTCCTCACCTTCATGGGCCCCGATATGTAAAATTTGACCTCTAAAGGAAGTGTTTTTTGCCAAAAACTCCACGGGGGTAGCTACCGAAAGTATGCGTTGAACATGTGGACTTATAAATTTACGATACATAAATGCCCCCTTAATCTCTGCCTAGTCAATGCCCTTAGGATAGTGGGTATACACATTTAATATAGGCAGTAAATCAAGGTTTCAAGATGGGTAAGAATAATATTCAGTAGAAGAGCATTTGGTGCGAGTCAACTGTGGTGGCGGAGAAATAAATGAAAAAGCAGTCTTCATTAAGCGTTGTAATTCCTATCTATCTGAGAAATCAGGAGGATTGTGACTTCTTAGTGAGAGCTCTCAATTCTGTCGCGATGCAATCTCTACCCCCGTACGAGGTTATTCTTTCAAATGACTCTTCTTCGGACTTTGATTCATACCTTACAAATCTAGTGAATGATTTTAGTTCATTAAGCATTAGTATCGTGAAGAATCCTGCTAGCCGAGGAATTTCATCGAACTCAAATAATGGAATATGGCTTGTTCAATCGAACTACATTCATATTCTTCATCAAGATGATTGGTTAATCGACACCAATGTCTACCAAGAAATAGCGGACTATTTGCATGCACACGCAGACTGCTTTTTTCTTCTTCCGTGGAAGCAGTTGGATAGTATTTCTATCCCAAAATTTGATATGACTGCGTTGCTGGGAAATAATCGTTTTGGTGGGCCTAGCGGAATTATCTTTCCGGGTGACTCATCTATTTTCTTTGATGAGCGATTATCAATGCTTTGCGACGTGGATTTTGTATATGAGTTGCATAAGAAATTTGGTAGACCTAAAATTTTTGAAAGAGTTGTCCTGGAGTACGGAGTTTCGGCCGGACAAGCTCAAAAGCATATTGGTCAGGACCAATTCTCACGGGAACTTAATACTATTTTCGCAAAACACAAACCAAATAGATGGAAAATCATATCTATTGCCTTACTCAGATATAAGTCAGATAACACTTACGGGATAGTTAAAAACCTTGAGCGTATCGGTAACTCATTCATATTTACCTTATTTGTAAAAATCGTCGTTCTTTATTCTCGCTTGGTTTCGCGTTTGAAAAGACTGTTTACTTGAAAATTACTGTCAACCCATTGTTCCAAGGATAGTGAGTTAACGCTGTAGCACCACGATTCAACAAGAGTTTAGAAGCATATACACTTTCATCTATATCACAATTAAAGAAATCTTCCACAGCCCGAATTACGCCACGTTGATTATCCCATCCTTGATTTGCGTCTCCAGAAAACCGACGCGTCATTTCAATGGTGCAATTAGTGTCGTGTAGCAGCAGCACGCCGTCGTCATTAAGTAAATCCCAATAAAGATTGAGTTCCTGCATGGTGTGATCATAAAAATGACTAGTATCTAAAAACAAGAAATCGATACCAGAAAATTTATCTCCATTAGGCCATGTATCCTTCAATAATCTATAAAACTCTGTGTCATCTGCAACGAAATGGTGCCAATTTTCTTGCCCCTTCAACCATTCTGGTGCATCCGAAAGATCAGCGCTGTAACCCTTCGCGCCAATAAGATTTGATGCCAGTGTTAGGACCTTTGTCGATTCGCCACCACGAGTACCTAGTTCCAAAATGGTTTTTGGCTTTTTTGCCATCGCCAGGGAAAAGATGACATTTAAATGATCAGAAATATCTGTTTCAGGGGAGGCTTTAAAGATTGCATTATCTACAATCGAAACATAGTTTGGGAGTTCACGATGAATTTTGATACGCTTTTTGGCGGCATCAATAGCGTATTTAGTCCTGTGACGAGTTGAATTTATTATCCCCATTTCGAAATTCTATCAAAACTTATTCGGAGAATCGGGTAGAGAAGGAAAATTTTCTAACTTCATATACAAGTCCAAAGTTGGCGCTAATTTATCCTTTTGGGACAATATATATTTCATTTCCGGCCAGACAATGTTCATATTTGGATCCAAGGCGTTGATTGCAAACTCGAATTTAGGTTGGTACCTGGAACTCAGAAGATAATGTATTTCAGTATTTTCTTCTAGGGCCAGGAAAGCGTGACCCATGCCCTTTGCGACAAGAAGCGCTTTGGGGTTAACTGACTCAAGCTTGATTAAGGTGTGTCTTCCAAAAGTGGGAGAATTGACCCGTAAATCTACAATGCAATCAAGTATTGACCCTCGGCTGCAGGTGATCCATTTTGCTTGACCTTCTGGTGCAACGCTGAAATGAATTCCGCGCAATACACCTCTAGAAGAAGTAGAAAAATTCTCCTGGACCGGCTCGAATTCTATTCCAGTCTCATTTCGTAACGTTTCGGACGAAAAGGTCTCTCGAAAATTTCCTCGTTCATCGAAATGGTTTTCTAACTCAATTTCCCAATTACCTTCTAGCTCTAATTTCCTAAATTTCACGATTTCTCCCCACTTCAAAACCTTCTTTGAGATAATGTTCCAAGTCTTCTCGCCAAGTTGGAAGTTTATAGAATATTGATTCAAACTTTGATGCATTTAGTGCTGAAAATTTTGGGCGCTTAGCAACTCTATTTAGAGAATCGCTGTTGATACCAACCAGCTGATTCTGGATTCCGAAATAATCGCTTATTAATAAGGCAATTTCGTACCACGACGCAAAATCTTGAGAGGTTATATTCCAAATACCATCATAATTATCGATTCCCCGTGAGATCATATTTAGAACTGCTGCTGTTAATAGATCTACATTTGTTAGCTGTCCAACTTGGTCATCTACAACTTTAATTTCTTTTACTCCCCTAGTAATTTGATCAACTAAGTGATCAACAAAAGTTTTCTTGTTTCCTCCGTACAGCCACGCTGTACGAATTACGGTAGCCGACGAACCTAGTCTAGAAATCAGGTTGCTCTCTCCCTGCAACTTAGATTCGCCATAAAAATTAATAGGATTGGGTGTTGAAGTCTCTAAATAGGGCGCCGTTGCGAGTCCGTCAAAAATATAATCTGTCGAAAAATGAATGATGTGTGAATTGAACTCTTCAGCCGCCTCGGCAAAGAAACTCAGTGAATCTGAATTAACCGACCAACACTCTTGTTGGTTAGATTCCGCACGGTCCACATCTGTATAAGCAGAGCAATTAATGAATACCTCGGGTTTGTGTAATTCGAAAATCTTGCGCACTTTATAAAACTCTTTTGAATCTAGGTCACTTCTGGTGGTTGTTACAATTTGCAACTCCGGATCCTTGCGTAATTCCCTGTGAAAGGCACTTCCGAGTAAACCAGTTGATCCACTCAATAGAATTCTCATTTACAGATTAGTGGTTCCCACCACTGACTGTTCATTTTGTAAAACTCAACGGTTTCTCGGAGTCCGTCATCAAAGTTTATTTCTGGTGAGTAACCTAGCTCGTTGGAGATCTTATTGATATTTACCGAATATCGATTATCGTGACCTAGCCGGTCTGGTACAAAATCAATCTCGGATTTGTCAAGACTAAAAAATGAAAGTATTTTCTCTGCAAGTTGAATATTGGTTAGTTCGGTTCCCCCACCTATGTTGTAAATTTCACCTGACCGTCCACCACTTATTACAGATTCAATTCCACGACAATGATCGGTCACGTGTAGCCAGTCACGTATATTTAGACCCTTCCCGTAGATAGGTAGTTTCTTTTTGCGCATTAAGTTGGTTACAAATAACGGGATTACCTTTTCTGGGTATTGGAAATTACCATAGTTGTTACTGCATCTAGTTATATTCGTGTGGAGTCCAAAAGTACGATTGTAGGCTCTAACAATTAAATCAGCGGACGCTTTAGATGCTGAGTAAGGAGAATTAGGTAGTAACGGAAATTCTTCGTCCCAACTGCCTTCCTCGATCGATCCATAGACTTCATCGGTAGAAATTTGAACAAATTTTCCCACTCCCGCTTTTAAAGAGTTTTCAAGCAAAATTTGAGTTCCTAAAATATTGGTTGTGACGAAGTCAGCTGCACTTGAGATAGATCTATCAACGTGGGACTCGGCTGCAAAATTTACTACAACGTCTATTCCTCTTAGTAATTTCTCGACCAAGGATGCATCACAAATGTCCCCTTGAACAAACCTGAATATCTCTTTTTCATCTTGTGTAAAATTATTCAAATTTCCGGCGTAGGTTAATTTGTCTAACACAATAATCTCGTTGACGCCCAATGGGTCGCTGTCTATTTGTCTTTTTACAAAATTTGAACCTATGAAGCCCGCTCCACCCGTTACTAAGAGTTTCATTACACCCTAACTAATTAAAAATGGCTAATTGAGTCTACTAAGGGTACATCTCAAGTACTCTTTGAGCCATGAAAGGCATAATTTTAGCTGGTGGAAGTGGGAGTCGCTTAGCGCCACTCACTACACCTCTCTCAAAGCAACTGTTGCCTATCTATGATAAACCGCTAATTTATTATCCGATTTCAACTTTGATGTTGGCCGGTATTCGTGAGCAGTTAATTATTACAACGCCTCGAGATCAAGATGCTTTTAAATCGCTATTAGGTGATGGATCCCGCTTTGGAATGACTTTCGAATATGCCATACAAGATTCACCACGAGGTCTTGCTGACGCATTTTTTATTGGTAGAAAATTTATTGGAGACTCTAAAGTGGCACTAGCGTTGGGGGACAATTTATTTCACGGATCTGGGCTAGGAACGCAACTCAGAAATCTGATCGATATAAATGGTGGACAGATATTCGCTTACAAAGTGCGCGATCCGCAAAATTATGGAGTCGTGGAGTTTGATTTGGATGGGCGGGTTCTCTCTTTGGAAGAGAAGCCTGTTAAACCCAAATCAGCATATGCCGTACCAGGATTGTATTTCTATGACAACCAAGTTCTAGAGATTGCGCAATCAGTAAAGCCGAGCGAACGCGGTGAGATTGAAATAACATCTGTCAATAACATTTATCTCGATAGGGATCAGTTACAAGTCGAAATAATGCCGAGGGGAACAGCCTGGCTTGACACTGGTACACCCGAGAATCTCCTTGCCGCCGCGACTTATGTAAAAATAATTGAGGAACGTCAGGGCTTCAAGATTGCTTGTCTAGAAGAGATAGCAATAGGAAATGGTTGGTTGAGTTACGGTCAAATGATAAAACGAGCCAATATTTTTTCTGGAAACGATTATTCAGATTATCTCTTGCAATTAGAATGAAAACTCTTTCTGATTACTTTTTAAATTTGACTATAAACTCAAAAGTGGCGCAGCAAATAAGACGTCACGCTCAATATTTATTGTTGGTTACAAGTAGCGTGTTTCAAATTAGTAAGATTGATGTTAGTCTCAATGAGAACAATTCTTTTCGACAGTCGCAGACGGTCATGCTTGTTCGTGAATTCTTGCGTAATGGCTTTGATCCCGCTTCTCCCCTGCCTATATTTGGCACGCAATCGAAAGTGCCATTCGAATTTCCAATTCCGTGTTGGCGCTTTCGGAACTAATCTGGAAAAAGATAAACGGAAATATGCCTTTCGAAGTGGTATTTGATAGCCCGTTCGAACATGACGTGCAAAAGAGGATTCCTTCTGTAGAGAAGGCTAAGAATTTGTTGGGCTTCGAAGCTGTTACTTCATTAGATAAAATGCTTGATGAAGTAATTCCGTGGATAGAAAGGGCGATAGTAGAGGGAATTATCTAGATACTAATCTCTCATCATTTGCTGTGGCAGCCCCTGGATAATATGGCTTTCCCTGTGTAGCGACTGAAATAGAATCTTGATATATCAATCAATTTTTCAGTATTTTAATATTTATATAAATTTTGTGATTTAGCCGAGCTAACTTATCTTCCTGAAGTAAGCTCCTGTGCCATCTATGTCATGGATCGCTGGAAGTTTAGAGCCAAAGAAATCGTGGATTGCTAGCTTGGCTCCTTCCAGACAATAGTCATCAATAATAACAATTCCACCTATCGAGACTTTCTCATAAAGTGCGTTGAGGGCATCCATCGTTGATGAGTACATATCGCCGTCAAGCCTCAGAATTGAAATTTTATTAACGGGTAAGGTTGGCAGGGTCTGGTCAAACCACCCCTTTACCAAATTAACTTTACTGAAATCAACTAAATATTTTTCTAAATTGTGTTCAACTTCTGGGAGAGGAACCCGAAGAAAGTCGATAGTTGAGTGAATATCATTCGAATCTACAGGGAATTTTGGATCTGGTTCAGGCAGTCCTTCAAAAGAATCACAACCAAAGACTTTTTTATCATTTATACTATAGATGCTCAAATAACTCGCAGCAAAAATTACTGCGCCGCCTCGCCAGATTCCAGTCTCAACAATATCTCCAGCAATGTTCTCAGTGCGAACCGTATCAAGTGAATCATGAAACTGATTCATCCGTTTGAGACCAATCATTGATTCTGCGGTCAATGGCCAGTCAGTACCAATTCTTCGGCTTTCTAAATCCGGAACAGTTACTCTTTTCGCAATAGTCCAATTACGAGGAAGTATTCTTAATAGTGGCGTCAAAACTATAAGTTTGCCGGGGAAAAATTTTACTTGCTCCCAAGAATATGCTTGCCTGTCAAAGTCATATCTAATTATAAATTTTTTTAGTAACTCTAGGTGGTGTTGCCTCAGTTGATCTAATTCCATGCAAGCCCTCTTTTCTTAATTAACATATTTAAACCAAGTTCCACGAGGAAAACTAATCCAAGACCACTGAGCCACTTGGTGTGCTCAAATGAACGGAAACTATTCCGGTTTCGCCGTCTTGGCTTGATGGGTCTACCCAATCGATTGAGATTTTATCTAGGCCGTTTAGGATTTCAGATTTAAACCAAGAATCAGATAGTTGATCTTTATCTGAGATAACAATCTTTTCGATCTTTGAAACAGTTAGGCCATCCTTAGATGGGTGATCTTCTGTTAGCCATTGGATAAAGAATGGTAGCTCTCTTGAATCGGTGATTTCCTTTACGCCGATTTGCTTCCACTTAAGGTCTGTTCCATCTGGACGTGTGCGGTGGCCATCGACTGCTTTGCGGCCGAACTTTTCTTCGATTGGTGCAATGTCTCCGGTGCTAAATACCCAGGTAAGCCATCCGCCGCCTTCTTGTGCTTTCTTTGAAACTGCCTTGCCCCAAGGTGTTTGCTCTGTTGCTGGGTGATCAAGTGGGCAGACAACTTCGATGTATTTGCCATCTAGAAGTGGTGCTGTGAAATTGCGTGTTCCAAAACGTGGGTGGATACCGCCATCAACAAATGTTGTGCCAAGGCGAGAGCCTAGGCGTTGCACGGTGTCGGCTAGTTGATCATGGGAAGTTACATATGAGACATGGTCTAAGCGCATGGAGTTATTTTGCACCATGGAAAGGGGTGGTCTTTACCAAATATTGGACGCTATTAAAGAGCACATTTGAGGTTTTTCTTCGGACTTTTATCCTGCAGGAGGTAAGCATCGACCGCATCATCGACGCAGGCGCTGCCGCGCCCCTGTCCGAGGTGGCCATCGCCAAAGAGTGTGATGAGTGTGGATGTGGTGAAGATCTTGTGGAGGCCAACTGCCCATTCGTAAGGTGTGGCGGGGTCACCGGTTGTGCCGATAACAAGAATTGGCGCAGTTTTGATTGAAGTTATCTTGTTGGTTTCGCGAGTTAACTTATCTTTGACCATCGGGGTTAAATATTTACAGGCGATATTTGAATATGCCAGGTATGGGCCAAAGATGGGTGCGGCATCGTTGAATTGCTTGGCATCAGCCTTGGTTTCTTCAATGGTGCGGGTGTCGGGCCAATCTAGGCAGTCGATGATGACGCCAGAATCTAACTCGTTGGCCATATATGTGCCATCGGGTGAGCGATCAGAGTATTGATCTACTAAGTCAAGGAAGGAATCACCGAAACCTTGTAGGCCTTCGCTAATTGCAGTGCGCAGCTTGGGCCAGCCATCAACATCATCGTAGAGAGCAGAGAGTGTGCCGAGAACAATCATGGCTTCGGTTGCGGTGCGGTTATCGTCTTTAACTTTAAATTTGCGTGGAAACGGGGTTGTCGCAGATGCTGTGAAGATTGAAGTCATCTTTGTTGTTGCCTCAATTTGATCTTTTGGTAACGGACAGTCATCTTCTTTTGCACAGTCGGTGATGAAGGCAGCAAGGGCGTCATCGAAACCTTTTGCTTGCGAAATATTTTGGGCAAGGATTGAAATATTTGGATCGACTGCGCCATCCAAGACCATGCGGCCGACTTTGTTAGGGAAGAACTGCGCATAGAGCGTGCCGAGGTATGTGCCGTATGACTTACCGAGGTAATTTAGCTTCGCATCCCCCAGCGCTGCGCGCAGAATATCCATATCTCGTGCTGATTCGGCGGTTGAGTAATGGTTTAAATACTCGTTGGCGCTTTGGCATTTATCGATGAAATCTTTAGCATCGGCCATCGCTTGATCGAGTTCGGCATCGTTATCGGGCTTGGCATCGGCGGCGTATGCGGCATCGGTTTCTTCATCGTTTAAGCATTTGATTGGTGCGCTGCGGTTTACACCGCGTGGATCAAAACCGACTATGTCATATCTATCTAAGACATCAGGATCAAAGTAATACTCTGCGTTGTAGGCGTAATCAACGCCGGAGCCGCCGGGGCCACCGGGGTTGATAACAAGGGAGCCGATCCGGTTATTTTGATCTTGGGCTTTATAGCGAAGTAGCGCAATTTCAAAGGAGCCCACGGTTAGATCTGCATAATCGATTGGCACGAGAAGTTCTGCGCAATCAAATTCGTCGTAGCAAGTGGACCAATTAAGTATTTGGCTTTCATATGTCGCTAATTCTGAGAGCGGTTTTTCTACGGCCGTCTTTGTGGCACAACCAGAGATAAGTAGCGTTGTTGTTATTGCAATAGCGATTTCTTTGTAGCGAAGTTTAAACATCAGGCCAAACGACACATTAAAGCTTCGATAGTAAGCAGGGGTGCTGCGTTGTGGCTCAAGTTGGTCCGCGCTTCCATAATTGCATTGATCTTCTTTACCGTTGCGTGGGCAGGGGTTTTATGCGCGAAGATGGTTATTTCATCAAGTATATCGATATTGATAATTGAATCGGTGGCTCCAGATTGCACCAGCATTACATCGCGATAGAAGGTTGCGATATCAAGGAGTGAACCATCTAAGCCATCGCGCACGGCGCGGGTGGCACGAGATTTCTGTTCTTTCTCCAATTCTTTGATTGCTTTGGATCCACCGGTTGCCATGCCGCGGCCAGTTGCGCCTTTGCCATAAGCCTCGGCGAGCGCTTGTGTTTCTTTCTCATCACGGGCATCGGTTGCGGCATTGGCCTCTTGCGTTGCAAGGTCGACAAGTGTTTGCGCAGCTGTGTACGCGGCGGCTATAGAAGTTAGTTGCAGAGGTAACTTCATAACTTGGGCGCGATTGCTGCGCACGTGTTCGTTGGTGGCGATGTATCGCGCGCGACCGATGTGACCTTGAGAAACGCGGGCGGCGAAATCTGCCATGGCAGGTGTTATGCCATCGCGCTTTTCAAGGACTTCGGTGACGTCTTGTGTTGATGGTGTGCGCAGTTGCAGGTGGCGACAGCG
>Ga0070374_10000297_pt1 | contig 19473 bp, 18 predicted proteins | sample LauGreSuBDMM15SN_2_FD_66374 | JGI IMG/M metagenome (GOLD analysis project Ga0070374, IMG submission 66374) | Freshwater lake microbial communities from Lake Michigan, USA - Su13.BD.MM15.SN (version 4) (version 4) | ecosystem: Environmental > Aquatic > Freshwater > Lake | place: Lake Michigan...
GAGGAATATGGACTTTGAACTCTTGGTAGCAAATTTTCACTTTGAGGAACTGGGTGATCACCGTAAGCTGTTGATGATCCGGCATAAACTAATGGAATTCTCTTTCCAGTACTCAAAATTGCGGTCAGAATATTTAAAGTACCTAGTAAATTATTTTCAAGTGATTTTTTTGCTAGTTCTGGTGATTTAAGCGAAGGTAAAACACGACTATCTGCAGCAAGATGGATAATACCGTCTAAAGAATTCTTAACTAATTCATTCACAACTGGGTAATCACATATATCACCTTTTATAAATTCAACTCCGCTCGGAATATTTTCTTTTTGTCCAGTTGAAAGATTATCAATACATATGATCTGAGTCGACGGAAACTCGCGTTGTAAAGCCTGGAGGGTATGTCCGCCAATAAATCCTGCACCACCGGTGACTAATATTGCCATAGTAAAATAATACCATATAAAAGTAATTCAAGTTAAGATTTACTGAACTTCAACTAAATTTTAACTTAGATTAAATATTATGAAAATTCTCGATATCTCTATCCATTAAAAACTTTGCACTTTCACCATTTTTTAAATCACGATACCAGTTCACAGTCATCTCTAATGCCTCTTCTACGTTAAGTCTATTATTCCATCGTAGTTGTTTTACTGCCTTGGATGAATCAAGAAAAAGTTTTTCAGATTCAGGTGGATTGTAATTTACATCATTTATCCAACTAATATTTGAAGAAAGTTTTTTCGACACAATTTCAGCTACTTCGCTTACCTTTATATGATTTTTTGGTTGGGGACCGAAATTCCAGATTGTCCCATCTAAATTAACATCCTCTACTGTTTGTTTAATCAATTTATAGTATCCGTCAAGACAATCTAGTACATGTTGCCAAGGACGAATCATGTTCGGATAACGCACTACGGGTGGTTTATTTTCTAAAAAACTCGACACCAATTCTGGTATTAATCTTTCCTCATTAAAGTCCCCCCCTCCAATTACATTACCTGCCCGTGCAATTACAGTTGGCTGTCCTTTAAAGGAAGCTACCCAAGATTGAGTTGCAATGTCTGCAATTGATTTAGATGCACTATATGGGTCTGATCCACCCAAAGCGTCACTCTCAGTAAAAGGTGTCTTCGAATTTTTATTCAAATACACTTTATCACTTGTTACAATTAACACACATTTAACATTAGGATTATTTCTAAATATTCGTAGAACATTTAACGTACCAATTAAATTTGTTTCAAAAGTTTCAAATGGAAATTTATACGAATAAGGAACTAAAGATTGTGCGGCCATATGAACAACTACATCAGGGGTGAAAAGTTTAGAGAAATTTTCCAACTGGTCAAAACTTCTTATATCCCCTATACATTGGTTTTCTAAAATAGAATTTGTGTTTGAAAGATTGAAAAGTGATTTAGATTCAGGGGCGAGTGAAAAACCTGAAACGATGTGTCCCTTTGATTTCAATAAATTTACGAGCCAAGTACCTTTAAAACCTGTATGTCCTGTGACCAAAAAATGCATAAACGCCCCTAATTTGTGCCAAGTTTACATAAAGTTTATCTCAAAGGAGATACTGAATGTTAGATTATACTCTGGAATGAATGTTAAGAATTATCCTCAAATGAAAGGCTCTAATGCAAGTTGTAATTCTTGCTGGTGGTTTTGGTACCAGACTAGCTGAAGAAACTGACTTAATTCCGAAGCCGATGGTTCTCATAGGTGGAGAACCGATCCTAATCCATATTATGCGTTATTATGCCTCGTTTGGGCACGTAGAATTTCTTATTGCACTCGGATATAAGTCTGAAATTGTACTTGAATATTTTAAATCAAGAAAAAATTTTGAGCCTATAGGTTGGAAAGTAACGTTGGTAGACACAGGACTTTCAACTTCAACTGGAGGGCGCATAAAAAAACTCCAAAGTGAGTTAAATGAAGAATTTATGTTGACATATGGTGATGGCCTCTCAAATATAGATTTAGAGTTGCTTCTAAGTAAGCATAATAGTGAAGGAAAAATTGCAACAGTTACAGCAGTTCATCCACCGGCACGATTTGGGTCCCTAGTAATAAAAGATAGCTTGGTAATTAAATTCTCTGAAAAGGACCCAGAAGATACCGGATGGATAAACGGAGGGTATTTTTGCTTCAACAAAAAGATTTGTGACTACCTACCAGATTATGAAACTCCATTAGAGAGTACTCCCCTTCACAATTTAGTCAGGGCACATCAGTTATCAGCTTTTCTTCACCAAGGATGGTGGCAACCAATGGACTCGCTAAGAGATAAGAGAATTCTTGAAGAGTTATGGAACTCTGGAAATATTCCATGGAAAAGGTAGAGCGCCAACTAAGCCTTCTAACTAGAGGGGAAGATTATTGCAGAGCTTGTAGTTCAAAACGCTTATTTTCAGCTTTAGATTTAGGAACATTACCAATTGCAAATGAGCTAAGCAAGTCACCATTAGATAAATTTGACTTATTCAAATTACACTTAAAAATCTGTGAAGAATGTGGTTTAGGTCAAGTTGCAGATGTCGTTTCAAGTAATCGACTCTTTGAAGACTACAGATACATGTCCTCAGCAAGCACAAGTTTTAAGAAGCATGCTGAGAATTATGTAAGGACAATTGTCAAGGAATTAAGAATAGAAAAAGAAGACTATGTCCTAGAAATCGCTTCTAATGATGGTTACTTACTGTCCAATTTTATGGAAAAAGGAATTAAAGTTTTAGGAGTTGAGCCCGCTCAAAATATTGCTGTTATTTCGAGGTCTTTAGGAATTCCCACTATTTCTAATTTTTTTGGGGAAGAATTGGCTGAGGAAATTCTAAGTAAATATGGCTATCCACGATTAATTATTGCTAATAATGTTTTAGCACATGTCCCAGATATTCAGGATTTTATGAAAGGACTTGCAAGGCTTTCGAATTCCAGAACTAGAATATCAGTTGAAAATCCAAGGCTTAGAAATATCATTGAAAAAAATCAATTTGATACAATTTATCACGAACACTTTTCTTACCTTTCTTGCAAAGCTGTGCACAAGTTAGCTCACGAATTTAATTTATTACTATACGACTTAGACAGTATTGAAACCCACGGTGGATCCAATAGATACTGGTTGATGTTAGATAAATCAGGAGTTACACAAAGTGAATCTTTAAAATCCGAAATTCAAAAAGAGATTTTGGGTAAGTTATTTGAGCCCTCTACCTGGATTAATCAACAGGCAATTGTGAAAGAATATCTTGTATCATTTAAGCAGTTTCTTGAAGCTCAATTAAACTTAGATAGAACTGTAGTTGGATACGGTGCTGCTGCCAAAGCTAGTACTTTGATAAATTCTGCACAGATTGATAAAAAACTTTTGCCTTCAATAGCAGACGTGAGTTTTGAAAAGCAGGGACGATTTATGCCGTGTAAGAATATACAAATTATTTCGCCTGAAAATCTAGTTTCTATTTGTCCAGACATTATAGTTTTATTTGTTTGGAATATACCATTAGAAATACTGCAATGGGTTAGTGCAAATGGTCTTTCAAAAACGGAGGTTTGGCAAACTATTCCAGAGTTAAAACGAATTCAATAATATACCTAAAGTATACCTGTGTTTTAGATTTCCAATTATATGAGATATTACGCTCTATTTATATTTGCATAGTTTGTCTGAAAGTTTCTGAGTTTAGTATCAAATCTTCGTAGCTACCGACTTCCACTTCATTTCCAGATTTTATATAAACAACAAAATCAGCATTTTTTACAGTTTGAATTCTATGAGCTATGGTTAAAATTGTCATCGATTTACTCAAGCTTAATAGTGACTCTGAAATTGCCGCTTCGGTCTCGCCATCAAGGGCGCTTGTTGCTTCATCAAGTATTAACATTTTAGGATTAGTAACTAAAGCTCTTGCAATCCCGAGTCTTTGGCGCTGCCCTCCACTTAATCTTGAACCCCGCTCTCCTACTCGTGTTTCAAGTTGCTTATCAAGACCTTGTACAAATTTTTCTAGTTTAACTATTCGCAATAAATTATAGATTTCATCCGAACTAAGCGCCTTTTCATCGTAGCCCATAAGAATATTTTGCAAAATTGTGCCGTCTAAAATAGCCACATCTTGTGGAACATACCCAATTGCACCCGGCCATTGCTTAATCGCATCTTTTGGGTCTACTCCAGATATTAATATCTGGCCTAATGTGGGTTCAATTATTCCTAAAACTAAATCAATTAAAGTGGATTTTCCTACGCCGGAAGTCCCAACTATTGCTACATAACTCCTGCTAGGTATCAAAAGGTCCAAAGTATCTATAACATTTATTCCCGTGCCTTGATAACCAAAACTGAGTTTGGAAATTTCTATTCTAGGAGAAAAATCGCCATGATCGGTTTGAAGGCTATCTACTCCGCTAATAAGTGGCTTAGAATGCTTCAATTCCTCAATAAGTTTTACCGTAGGTAGGGCCATCCCAAGACTGTTGCGAATGTTAACTAAACCCTGCTGGAGTCTAAGCACGGCAGGACCGATCCTTGTTCCAGCTGCTAAGAAGATTCCGAGTGCTGCTGCAGCATGAGCTGCATCCCAAATAATTATTTGAATTCCTGAAATAAATAGTGCACCAAGGATTATCGTAGCCTCAATAACATATTTACTGATATAAGGCATAAAGTTTACATGACCAGAAATCTCTGCCAATCCTTTTCGAGATTGCTCAATTTGCTGGATATAGTAACTGAACCTATTGCTAACGAAAGTTTCCCTAAACGCAATCAAGGATTCATTTATTGCTTGATTTCCCTGGATATTGACTTTTGCATTTTGTTCACCCAGTTCACCTGCCTTTGCAGAAAGCGATTTATGAAGAGCTATGGCAACTGTAGTGAAGATTATGAAGGTAGAAAATGCAGTTAATGGTTCAAGCGCAACTAATCCAACCATGAGAAGAATCAGAACAGATATATCCGCAACTAAGACTGTACCAGTGCCGAGCACTTGAATCATTAAATACTCGGTGCCCCTTGTAAGCGCATACAAAATTTCTTGTGAAGATTTCTCTTGAATTATTAGAAGAGGCTGAGCAAACAATTTCTTTGTTAGAGAAACCGACAAATCCGCGCTCCGTCGGCTAAAAAAATACAAGATTCTTTTAGTTATAACTAGAGAGGCCATACTTCTTCCAACTAATACAATGACGGAGACAACGCCTAGGATCACAATCTGTTTATTAACTGCAAATTCCTTGATTCCAAATATGGAGAGAATACCCAATATCTTGGGGCTTGGGGTAGTCGATTGAAGGCTATTTACAGATAGCGCGCCCACCATGCCAATAAGTACAACGCCTAGCAAATCCAGAATGCCCAGAGTTACTTGCATCAACAAGACCACAATAATTCTCTTGCGATGTCTAAGTTCCAACCACAATACAGAATTTCTAAGAAGAGAAAGGGGGACCTTTGTGGACTTTGGTGCCACGTCAAACCCTCCTAGCTAACGGAATTTATTGAATCTTACTTCATTCTATTAAGGGTGAGGGGACCAACTTGGAAGCCGTCGCTCCAGCCAGAAAGCTCGGAAGATTTCAACCTCATTTGTATCTACTCCTAGACTTTCTACACTTATTGCCTTTCTAAGGTGGTCAAGTGAGGCAGTTCCAATAGTTACGAATTGCCTTGCGTTACCATAAAACATGGCGAACTTGAGAAAATCCTCATAATACTCTTTTTTTTGCGATAGATCCTTCATAGCTTCGAATCTAGTTTTATAATCGATCCATGAATCCGGCAAAGGAGGTTTTTTGAATAACATGCGAACCGCCCTCAAGCCAGCCACTCTCTTTTGAAACTCCAGCGTTCTCCAAATTGCCTGTGCAAGAGGAATCTTAAAATATATTTGCTTATTAGGTTCAATTAACTTTTCAAGATCAAGATTTTCTTGATCTAATACGTTACAAGTAAACATCAGATCTTGGAATTCATTTACTTCGATAGCGGCAGCCAAATCCCCTCCATCTCCAGAATATCCAAACCGTGAAATCTTTCCTTGGCGCTGAAGGTCGACTAATTTTGAAATATTCTCTTGAGTAAAAGTATTCTTATGTAGAGAATGAAGAAAAAGGGTACCAATTCTCTCAATCCCTAATTCTTGAAGCGATTTCTCAACAGAAGTTTGAATTTCTATTGGGGTAAGCTCAGACGTAAAAGGGTGTCCTACCTTAGAGTTCACTACGAACTTGTCTTTCCCTTTTAAGTAGACACCAAGTTTTACTTGTAATCCATTGTACTCATGTCGCGTATCAATTCTTTGTATACCAGCCTCCTCAGAAACTGCCAAAAATTTGTTCAAAGCAGACTGGTCAAGAATTGAAAGTGATGGGCCACCTAAGACTATCCGCGACATTGCTTCCCTTCATTTTGACATCACAAATACTTGACTAATTATTCAAATCATAATCTAATTTGGAAATTCTTGGGCGTTCAGAGGTGTTTTATCCATCTAGTTCAATTGCCTATGTAACCTTGCTACTGCGAGTTGATTTCAAGCGGAAGGTCCTTTATGGAATATATTTAGAAATCTCATTTTCTAGTTGAACTGGTGGTAAGGTTTGATTCAAATTACAGACGAGAACGATAACTCTAATTTAATTATTAAGAATCACGATGGTGGGAAGAATATTGTTGTTTTATTTCCCATGACCAAAGGAATAGATGTAAATCTAATTCGATGGCAAAAATTAATTTCTACTGTAAACAGTTCAAGAGTCGCCGCGCTAGTCCTGATTGATAAAACCCCTTTTCGTCAAGCAACAAATTATTTTGTTGAAAAAGAGAAACATATTTCAACAGATGTGTTCATAATTCAGCGACCTAGCACTGAAGCCATCCATGATTCGCAATCACGAATACGATTGCAAGATAACCTGTGGATTATTCAACTTCATGACGATGACGAATGGGAAGGGGTATTGGAAATTCCTATTGGAATTGAAAAAAACTCAGTAATTAGAACTAATTTTACAATTACGAATGGTGATTTGAAAGAAAACATCACAGAAATTAACCGGCCAGATTGCCGAGCAATTTTTTCACTCTTACCAGGAGTGGTCTGGAATAGATTTGTAGATCTAATAAATGCACAAGGTGGCCATGTCGCTGGTTCTATAGATTCAAGTTTGAATCTTGCTGTTGATTTGATTACTCCGAATTTAGTTAGCACAAATTTTCGATATTTATACGATAATAGGCATTGGAATTCAAAAAAGAACGCTAAAAAAAATTTAATCAATCTAACTACTGAAGATGGTTGGGGTGAATTTGCTACAATTGAAATATCACTCGTAGCTCGAGCAATCGACGGTATCGCATCTCTTATTTTTTTCAGCGATCTATATTCGAATCAAGATTATTCAAGCGAACTTAAAAGTTGGATTGAAAAAACCAAACCACACATTCTAAGAATTCTTATAAATCGAATAGAATTAACATGCTTAATACTAGTAAAACGAATCTTTGGAAATATAACTATTAAGGTGTCCTCTTATTCAAAAAGTAATTGTGATTCAATAATTCTCCAAAAGAATATCTTAAATCAGGCATGGAATGCTTCTGAAATAAGTGATTATCTTTTGATAGTTGAACTTTTAATTAAAATTAATAGTCTAAAAATTCTTCATCCTAGGTTTTACTTCTGGAAAAGTCAGTTACAGAGATATATTAAATGAAGCCATTAACAGAAAAACAGAGTAAAAAATCAATTCCAAATCTATTAACTAATAAGGTTTATCATTTTATCCCTGGAGATGGGCCAAATGTACTTATTCAGTCAATAGCAATGGCTCCAAATCTTAAAATTAAAATTCTGACTCTTTACTGTATTGACGAGTCTGTGCCAAAATTCTGCTTAAACAATAGGATTGAAATCGAAAGTTTAGGTTTTACAAATAAAAATCTTTTAAGACAATCTTTCAGATTTTTAATGTATCTTTACACAGAAAAACCTAAACTTGTTTTTGCTCATTCATTTTATCCGAGTCTCTTGTGTGCATTGGGGAGAATTTTCTACTGGAAAGCTACTTTTGTACCTGTTAGGCATCATAATAAAGTACATATCATTTCGAAAAATAAAAAAGCGATACTTATAGATAAGTTAATTTCTCGAATAACTGCTCATACTGTTGGGGTTTCAGATGCAGTTAGAGAAACACTTATTGAGCAGGGCTGTAGGGCCAAGAAAATTTCAGTTATATACAATGGGCTGCCTAAAATAAATTCCCAGTATTTATCAAAACGAACAGAATTCATAAATGAACCCTTTAATCTTATAGCGCTCGGAAGAATTGATTGGCAAAAGAATTACGAAGGAATGCTTAGAATCATTGCGAAATTGAGACAAGATGGCTTGCTAGTTAAGTTAGTGATTCTTGGAAGCGGTAACCAGGAGTACCAGATGCAATTAAATAAATTGCAATTAAATTTAGGAATAGAAGATTGTGTAATCTGGCTTGGTAAACAATCTGATATTTATGAATATTTAGATAGAGCTGATTTATTTATACATACTGCTATAGATGAAGCATGCCCTCTGGTTTTAATTGAAACAATGATCTATGGAATTCCAGTTGTGTCTTCTAATTTGGGAGGCTGCAGGGATGTTTTAGAGGGTTTTTACATGGGATTTAACCCTTATGATATTTTTGGATTTGGCCAGGCTATTTTAGATACTCTAGAAAATCTTGATGAATCAAAATACTATGCGAAACAGATTGTAAACGCTGTGGCAAAAAAATTTGACCCAGAACTAATGCAATCAAGATACGCCGAGCTTAGTATGAAACTATTGTCTTAAATTAAAGTATAATAATTTTATGATATCTAAATCGCAACTATTTGAAATACTAAGAAACCCAGTTGGTAGTCTAAAAGAAAGTGGACGTCTAGCACGCCTACTAAGAAATAATCTTTCAGTGTTTGTAGTTAATTCGGGAAATTGGGCTAAATTTCCAGAGTTAACGTTGAATTCAGCAAATGAGTTTCCTAATCAATTATTTTCATTAATTGAACTAGAAGAATCTCATTTGGTAGATTTTGATAAAGTTTTTCCTAAAACTAAAAATTCTCAAAAACTTGGAAGCCTCTTTGAATTTCACGGATCGGATAAAAGCTCTCATGGATATGAAAGAATCTATACTGAAATCCTCGATTCGCTACCTCCTGAAATGAATATAGAACTTTTAGAAATAGGTATAGGAACAAACTCCCCGGGTTTGGTGAGTACTATGGGTAAAAACGCAAAGCCGGGAGCAAGCCTTCGAGCTTTTGTTGAATTTGATTCAAGAATTAATGTAATAGGTGCTGATATTGATCGTAAAATTCTTTTTAGTAGTGACCGTATTAATTGCTTTTATATAGATCAAAAGAATCTTGAATCTTACTATGAACTTTCGAAATTTTCTAGAATTAGCAAATTTGATTTAATAATTGATGATGGGCTTCATTCAACTTTTGCGAACATGAATTCGTTAATTTTTGCCCAAACTCATTTGACTTGTGGCGGAATTTTAATTATCGAAGATATACCAGATAGAGCGATTCCACTGTGGAATTTGGTAGTTGCCATTCTCAGAGAAAAGGGGCATGATTTGTTTCTAACACGGGCGATGAAATGCAATGTTTTAGTGTTTAAAAAACTTGTTGATTAGATTATTGAAACTAGAATTAGAAAAATAGGAGTAAAATGCAAGTTGAACTACCACATAGACATAAATATCAATGGAGAACGGCATACGTTGTCAAGCGATTACTCTTAAAGACAATCGGACCAAATCGCACGCTAAAAATTTCCCTAAGAATCCATTGGATTCTTAGACGCATGTCATTTGAGTTATCTGGATTAGTATTTGGTGATAAATTTCAAAATAGCGCCTTGGGGTTAAGTGAAGAACTACTCTCAACTTTGATACTACCTAGCGATACTGTTGCTGATCTTGGTTGCGGAACTGGTAGGTGGTCTCGTGCATGTGCAATGAAAGCAAAAAAAGTTTTTGGTATTGATGCAAACCGACTTACTCTCGAAGAGGCTAAGAAACTGGGTGGGAGCGTTGATTATATTGAGCTCGACTTAGATACTAGCCTAGAGAAAATGCCCTATGTTGATTTAACTCTAATGATACACTTTTTAGAGCATATTAAAAACCCTCTTAATCTATTAAAAGTAGTACGAGAAAAATCTAAGAAAATTGTTATCGAGGTTCCAGACTTTGAGAGCGACCCACTTAATTACTCCAGGATATGGACAAGAGAACCATTCTATTTTGATAGTGATCACATATGTGAATTCACTCTTGCAGAGCTACAACTGCTGCTCCGAAAAACTGATTGGAGTCCTTCTTTTATAGTTCAAAAAGGAGGAACTATTTTAATAGTTGCAAACTAAAATCTATTTTCTTGAAATTGATTCGTAGTTTTGTTCGAACCAATTAACTGTAAAATTAATACCTGTAGTGAGTGGTGTAAATTCAAAATTAGGCAAGAGTAAATTTAATGGAAAAGAATCAGATGGTTTCCGCTCTTGACCATTTGGTTTTGAGGAATCCCATGAAACCTTTCCTTCAAAATTCATTGATTTTACAATTATTTCAACAAGATCACGGATTCTAGTCTCGATAGAGTTGCTAATAATGAGAGGCTGAGGGTTTTCATAATTTTTCAATGCCCATATGCTGATCTTTGCTACATCCTCAGAGAAGGTGAATTCTCTCAGTGGGCTACCTGTACCCCAAGCATGTAAAATCTTTTTATCTCTATATGCTTGAAAAGTTTTATGGATTAATGCAGGAATAACATGACCGGAATCAACATTCCAATTATCTCCTGGCCCATACATATTTGTTGGAACAAGAGTAATAAAATTGGAACTATATTCTTCTCTATAAGCTCTCGATTGAACTTCAAGCATTCTTTTTGCATAAGCATAACCAAAATTACTCTGACTTGGCTCTCCGCTATGTAAATTTAAGACTGAAAGTGGGTACTTTGTAGTATTTGGAAATACACAAGTTGATATATAGGAAACTAATTTTTTAACACCGTAAATTTGAGCACTTTTTAATACATTTAGATTTATTAACATATTTTCATGAAAAAATGTACCGGGAAATTTTAGGTTAGCTTGGACTCCTCCAACTTTTGCGGCAAGGTGAATTACATTTTTTGGTTTAACTTTCTTGAACAGATCTACCGTTTGCTCCATACTTGTTAAATCTGCGTCATTTCTGTTAGCAAAATAGAAATCATCTTTTGCAAACTTTTTGAGCGCTGTGCCAAGTAGCCCATCTGATCCAGTTACTAAAGTTGTCATTAACGAACTCCCTTAAATAGTTCGTTTTCTTGCCAGCTTATAGTACGTTGTAACCCTTTAGATAATGGAACAAATTGCATTTTTCCAAACTCACTCTCGTACTTCGCAATATTTAAATTTACTTGATCTGGTGCATCTTGTAAATTGCTATCTATTGTTGAAAAACTAAATGGTACATTCAAAATTCTTGATATTTGTTCACCTAATTCACGGATTGTAAGGACTGAATTTCCGCCGACATTGTAAATCTCAGACCGCCCCACAAATGCCACGTTAAGTAACATCTCGATTGTGTCTCTTACATAACAATAGGTTCGTACAGCATTACCTGAATCCCTAAGCTCAATTTTACCTTGAGTGATTCCTCTGTTAATAAGCTCATTTAAGACACGTGCATCCACTGCCTTTGTACCAGGCCCGTAACTCAGCGCAACTCGTCCTATCCTAACTTGGAATTTTTCCTGTAACTGCAATAGAGCTACTTCACCAAAAATTTTTCCGTAAACGTATGCCGCTCTTGGGCTTTGAATCGGAACCTTCCCTAAATCAGTCTCGATGTTGGGGTTTGATGCAGATCCTACATAAATTTCGCTGGTGCTAAGGAAAAGAAAAGTACCTTTGGTATCAAGATGCTTTGCTAACTCAATAACTAATTGTCCGTTGAGTATAAGAGTCTCCATTGGTTGGGCAGTGAATTTACCCGGCTGGCCATAAGTGGCTGCATGAATGATATAATTATACTTTTGGAGATTAAAATTCTTTACACCTAAGCTCAAATCGCCGGTTTTAAAATGAATATTTTGGTGAAACTTAGGTTCGTCGCTTCTAGGGTTCATAGATAGTGCGTCCACTGCAAAAGCAAATCTATTACTCACTAGTAATGTATTCAGAAAATTTAATATGTTAATTCCTATTAGCCCTGAACTACCTGTCAAAAGTATTCGGGAACCATCTAAATTTGGCAATGTTAGCTTGTTCACCAAATACTGTGAATCTTCTTCGAATATGTCACGCATCCAACATCTCCTGAATGTCACTTCGTATAGAACGAGAAGTCATTCCAAATGCTTCGTAATGTTCATCAGTCTTGCCATAATTAGTAATAAACCTTCTTGGTATGCCTTTTGAGCGAGTTAAAATAGTTCTATCTGAGAGATTCTGTTGGATGATTGGAGCAATTGTATTTTCATAAAATGGTTCAGCAATATAAAGTTTCCGAGACTCTATATTTGATCGCAATAATTCTGCATCGAATGGTGAAATCGAATTGTAGTAGAGGACAGTAACATCTAAATTAGAAGTTGCTTCTAACACCATGTCTAACATCGGCCCAATAGCAAGAACTGTTAACAATTCACCTTTTTTAACTAAACTACCTTTTTGAAATTCTATTTTAATGTTTACATTATTTGTTTTTTCGCTGAGCCTGAAATAACTAATTTTTTCATTTCGGCAAGCTTTGTTAAATTGATTAGAAAATTCTTTCGGTGTTCCTGGAACATAAATCTCTGCGCCTGGAATACTGAGCATAATTCCAACATCGCCTGGACAGTGATGTGTAGCACCCAAAGCTGCATAATCTAAAGAGGCTCCAACAGATACAAAATTACCACCTAAAGATTGATAGCCAAAATCAATTTTAATTTGTTCAAGAGCGCGTTCAATAATAAACGGTGCAATTGAATGTATTGTCGGGAACATACCTTCAGAAGCCATCCCTGCACCAAAACTAACCATTGATTGCTCCAAAATACCTATATTAAAAACTCGATCCGGAAACCTTTCGAATGAATTTCGATGGCCAAAGACTCCTATATCTCCAAGAATTAGCACGCTGGCAGGATTAGAAGCTAACTCTTGTTCCATTACTTTTATGAATTCTTTCCTCATAAAATTTCCTTAAGTAAAAGACTTAGTTCTTCGGAGTTAGGTGAGCGGTGATGCCATTCTGGATTAGATTCCATAGCAGGAATTCCGAAACCTTTAATTGTGTTTGCAACAATACAAATTGGCTTGCTACTATTTCGTATATTGAGCGCCTTACTTATTTCTTTATGATCATGGCCATTAATTTCATATGTTTCCCAGCCAAAGGCTTGAAACTTCGCTCCAATATTACCCATATCAAGCGCACGCTCTGAAGATAGGTTATTGTCAACAATGCAGGTAATACTGCCAAGTTTATAATTATGCGCGAGTAAAGCACTTTCCCAAACAGTGCCTTCGTTAGCTTCTCCGTCACCAATCAAGATGTATATATGCCTAAAATCTTTTTTTATTCGAGATGCGATCGCTATTCCAATGCCTTGTGGTAGACCATGGCCTAATGAACCTGTTGATAACTCAATTTCTGAAACCTTATTGCGGTCTGGGTGCCCTCCCAATTTACTATTGTACTTTGTAAAAGAAAACAATTCTTCTCGCGTTATTGTACCAAAATGGTATAGAGTGACATATAAACCTAGAGAAGCATGGCCTTTTGATAATATGAAACGATTGAGGGGTTTATTATTAATCGATTTGGTATCAATAAATATATATTCTTTGTATAAAACGTAAACGATATCCAAAATTGAAAGTGCACTTGGTATATGTCCCTCTTTTGATTCAGCTGCTACTTCTAATATAAGTTTACGGAGGAATTTTAAGTCGTAATTTTTTAACATTGCCATCTCGCAAATTTATGTTGCTCTAAGAGCAGGTTGCTAAGCATAAATTTCTGATTATACATATTAAATTGTAACCTTCTTTTGTAATTTATCAAAAAATAGGTGTCGAATTTTTGACATTAAATAATACTTCCAAAGCTCTTCTATTCGAAATTTTTCGTTATTAATTTCTCTGGACTCTGAGTCAATAAATCTATGCTTCTTGTAGCCAAAAAGAAGTTCTCTTCTAAAACGCTTTATAAATAAATTAAGCTGTGCAAGTTGACGCGCAAGATAAGCAGAGTCATCTACTCGGTCACTATGAATACGGACAAATGCTGCAACTTTTTCTATGCTAATGGAAACGTATCCTTTTGAAAAAAACTTTTCACTAAAATACCAAAAAAAATCAATAGAATTAGGGTCTTTGGGGTCTATAAATCGGTCTTGAGGCGCTGAACATGCTTTAAATACTTCCGTTTTCACTCCAAATGAAATTGGTGTAAATCCAAAACCATCAAATAGCCAACTATAAAAATTTGAAATTTTTTGGTTTACTTTATTTTTCGGCCAGTAATATGAGTTTAGGGTTGAATCAGAATCTACTCCTACAACAGATCCTGTCACCATGGATACGTTAACAGATTTTTGCAGTTCAGTTACAGCGTCTTCAACCCAACTTTTACTATAAAAACCATCTGAAGAATTAAGAAAAAATAGAAAGTCACCACTTGCACGACTAGAAGCTTTTGCAAATGCATGCCCAGAGCTAAAATCAGTTTCTGAAACTAAATTAATTTGGGGATATTTTTTCAATATCTCCAAAGATTCATCATTCGAACCACCATCTTGTAAAATAATTTCTAAATTCTTGTAACTCTGGTTTACAACACTCAATATACAATCATTTAAGTAATGACCTTGATTTAAGTTAACAATTACTATAGAAGCTAATGGTAAACTTATATCTCGCTCTACCTGCGGTACCAGCGGCTGTTTAATGATTTCTGGCTTGACGCCCATTAGTATGTAAATTCTTTCCGCTCTAAATCTGCATCGACCATAATTTTAGCTAACTCTGGTGCAAGAACTAAAGGGTTCCAACCAATTGCATTCCGAGCAAGGGTTGCATCTCCACAAAGTGATTCTACTTCTAAGGGACGTTTAAATTGATCCGATAACTTAACAAATTTTTCCCAATCAAGACCTACATGACTAAATGCAAACTCACAAAAATCTCTTACGGAATACTGAACGCCAGTTGCGATTACTAAATCAGTTGGATTTTTCAATTGAAGTATTTTCCACATTGCCAACGTATATTCTGGGGCGTATCCCCAGTCACGTTTAGAATCTAAATTTCCAAGGGTTATTGATTTACGATCACCCCTTACGATTTCGGCTACCCCTGCTGAAATTTTTCGGGTAACAAAAGTTCTACTGCGCCTTGGAGACTCATGATTAAAAAGTATTCCAGTTGAAATGAAGATACCGAAAGCATCCCGATAAATTCTAGCCATGTCGTGTGCATATCTTTTTGCAGCTGCATAAGGACTTCTTGGGTTGAAAAGAGAATTTTCGTTCTGTGGGGGTGGAGTTGATCCAAAGAGTTCACTAGTCGAAGCTTGATAGATTTTAACGTCTAATTTTAAAATCCGAACTATTTCCAAAATGCGCAATAGGCCCAGGCCCGCTGTTTCAGCAGCATACTCAGGTTGGTCAAAACTTTGAGCTACGTGCGATAGTGCCATGAGATTATAAATCTCATCTGGAGCAATTTTTTCGATTAGACTGTACATGTGTAAGCCATCGAAAGTATCAATGTAGTGGAGTTGAATTTTCTGTGGATCTTCAGTGCTTTGATAAAGATTTTCTAGGCGCGAGGTATTGAAGGTGCTAGCTCTCCGGACTAATCCGTGGACATGGTAACCTTTTTCTAATAACTGCTCGGCAAGATACGAACCGTCCTGCCCTGTAATTCCAGTTATTAAGGCAGTTTTATTCAATTTAATTCCCCAGTCCTAGTGCTTGCCATAATTGTATATGGCTGCATTATATCTGACATGTAAGATTTCTGCCTTTATGATTTATTTTCACGCTAAATCTGTATTTTTCTTGCTACAAGGAAATAATGGCTTCCGTATTCGCCTATAAATTTGGAAAAGCACTTGTCAATAAGTTTGATTAAGAAAAAAAGTATGCCTTGGATTGAAGGCTTGCCACGGATCGATTCAATGCTCGGAGCAGGCCAATGTGGCTCAGATATTTTAATGACCATAACTCTAAAGTTACTTAACTCTAAAACTTCAAGCATTCCTCGTTTAGTAGCTAAAAGCACATGGTAGGGTGGGAAATCTGACACAGTTTTTTGAAATAATTTTGCTTTAATTCTCACAAATGTGTGTGAAAGTGTAAAGGCACCTTGTAGCGGACCTTGTGCAATGAGCAAACCTTCCGTACTTAATCTTGAATTAATCTCTTGAAGTTCGATGACAGGTTCAGTCAGATGTTCAATAATGTCCCCCATGAATATGTAATCAAATTTAGTTTGGTCTTTCTTAAAATTCTTAACGCTGACGATTTTTCCAGGAATGTTACTATTAGCCTGTTCTACAACATCATCGCTAAATTCAACTCCTTTACAGATTAAACCTTCATCTTCGGCTATTCTTAATGTTACGGGATTAAATCCACATCCATAATCAAGATATGATTGATTTGCTAACTTTACATGAGACGATAAGAATTTTTTAAGTTCTTTAAATTTTGAGAGATAACTAGTATTTTCGTCTTCATGAAGCATGAGTGATGTATTTGAATATTCTTTAGAATAAAGTTTTGCGATTATGTCGTTGCTTAGCTTTGGAAAAAGTGAAAAGCTCCTACATTTCTGGCATTTATAAAAAAAATAAATACTCTCATCGTACCTAACCATCTTTTGGCTACTAGATAAAACTAAACTTAGCGAACAACACAAGTAACAACTAAAATCATTTTTATTTTTCATAAAACAAGCATACCCAAAATATAATTCTAAAATTTACAAAATAGATATTTATCTTTGCTATATGTGCATATACTCTACGATAGATATATATATCCTTAAATTTATCTAACTGGTGGTTAGTTCTTTCACCAAATACTACCTTTCACGCGGTACTCTATATCCATGCGCATTTTAGTGACAGGTGGGGCAGGATTTATAGGTTCGCATTTATGTGAAAGGTTAATCAGAGATGGCCATGAAGTTACAGCTATGGACAATTTCTCCACTGGACCAGCTAGTAACCTTTCAAGTTTAGAGAAAGTTGAGAGCTTTAAAATTATTGATGGATCAATTCTTGATCTAGGAAATCTAGAGTTACTGGTTCAAAATACTGATTATATTTTTCACCTTGCTGCTGCTGTAGGAGTATTTAACATTGTAGACAACCCTCTCGCAAGCTTGCTAACAAATATTCGCGGAACTGAGAATATATTAGAGGTGGCAAGTGCAACTAATACGCCAGTTTTTATTACAAGTAGTAGCGAAGTTTATGGAAAGAATTTTTCTGACTCTCTTAAAGAGAGCGATGATCGTATCCTGGGAAGCCCAACCACATTACGATGGTCCTATAGTGAAGCTAAAGCAATAGATGAATCACTTGCATATGCATACTTTATAGAAAGAAAACTAGAAACAAGAATCGTAAGATTCTTTAATACAGTTGGCCCCCGTCAATTGGGTGCATATGGCATGGTACTTCCTAGATTTGTTAAGTTTGCTCTTGCGAATGAGCCAATTACTATTTATGGCAATGGAAATCAGACTCGTTGCTTTGCGCATATTTATGATGTAATTGACGCAGTTATTGCGGTTGCATTCGCAGAAAATACAATAGGTAAAGTTATTAATATTGGAAACAATTTCGAAATTTCAATAAACAAATTAGCTCAGAAAGTTATATCAGAAACTGGATCAAGTAGTGAAATTATTTATGTGCCCTATAATGAGGCATATGGCGACGGATTCGAGGATATGGATCGCCGAGTTCCAAATATAGAATTAATTAATCAGCTAGTAGGTTGGAAACCGCAACGAGACTTATCAACTATAATCAGCGACATTTCGAAAGAAATGAGAAAAAATTCTTAAAGAGAAACAACGCCTGTTAAACCATTTATTGAGTTTGTGCAATCTAAAATTTGAACTCCCTTAAGCAGTATTTTTTCTAAATTCATACCTGGTTGGTTTGTTACAAGAATTGCAATATCACAGTCCCAGTTCAAATCAACTGGACTTAACCCTTGCCAAACAGATACCAGTGGGTCATACCAAGCAACATCAGCACCATTTGCTAAAAGATGATCACGAAGCTCAGATACGGGTGTTTCGCGTACATCGCTAACGCCAGACTTATAAGCAACTCCAAGAATTAGCACTTTAGGATTTCTTGAAATTACATTGATCATACTTAACGCACGCATTGCAACATATTTTGGCATGTTGTGATTTATTAAATCTGCAGTTTCTACAAGAATGGCCTGACCGCCGTTTTGGCGTGCCCACCAAGTTAAATATAAAGGATCTACTGGGATGCAATGGCCGCCAACTCCAACTCCAGGCTTAAATGGCATAAAACCATAAGGTTTTGATGAAGCTGCTTCAATAACTTCGTTAATATTTAGGCCACTAGCATTGCATACTTGAGCAAACTCATTTATCAATGCAATATTTATCAAGCGGAAAGTATTTTCTAGAAGTTTTGCTGCCTCAGCGATTTCAGGAGTTGAAACTGCAATAACTTCACTGCAAATTGAATTATAAAACTTCAGGGCTTTTGATTGTGACTTGGTATCGATTGCTCCTACAAGGCGTGGAGTATTTTTCTGATTCCATAAAAGATCGCCAGGGTTAACTCGTTCTGGCGCACTTGCGAAGTAGATTATCGTTGAATCGTTGGACTTAAGTGAATTAAACAATGGCACAATAACTTCGCGTAATGTACCTGGAAATGAAGTTGATTCATTCACAATTAAAGTCTCATTTGATACATACCGTGCTATCAAAGTTACTGCACTTCGTAGTAATGCAAGATCTGGTTCACGCTTATCATTTAATGGAGTAGGAACACAGATTGTGATAACTGAAGCTTGGGATACTGTAGAAAAATCAGTTGTCGCTATATAGGAACCTTTTGCAATCGCTAAATTTAATTGTGCATCAGAAACATCTTCTACTGGGCTTGAGCCGGCATTGAGTTGGGCAACTTTGCCATCATTGGTATCGACTCCTATTACAGTCCATCCTGCATCAACTGCGGCTATCGCCAAAGGGAATCCCACATAGCCCTGTCCTATAATTGCTAGAACTTGGGGTTTTTGTAAGCTCATATTGAAATCCTAGCCTCTACACTTAATTTTCATACAATACCGTACAAAATACGCCCTTGTGGCGCAAGCGTTTTGATTTAGGAGAA
>Ga0070374_10000299_pt1 | contig 19448 bp, 32 predicted proteins | sample LauGreSuBDMM15SN_2_FD_66374 | JGI IMG/M metagenome (GOLD analysis project Ga0070374, IMG submission 66374) | Freshwater lake microbial communities from Lake Michigan, USA - Su13.BD.MM15.SN (version 4) (version 4) | ecosystem: Environmental > Aquatic > Freshwater > Lake | place: Lake Michigan...
GGTAACACAATCGACCACCTATCACCATTATGTATTTCTTTAATTTCATGTGCAATCTTACAATTATATGCCAATGCAGTACCAATCTCTTTTGATATAATTATCTCCTTTCCCATATAATCCCAACACACATATTCACCACCTTCATAATTATCGTTTAATTGTATCCCTAAATTATATCTTCTATCAGGATGTAATGGTGACAAATCTATATGTTTATTAAATTTATCTCCCTTTATATAATGATGTAAACCCGTATCTATCATTTTTACATTTGTATTAATCTCAACTCCACTTTTAGATTCAAACCAATTTATTAATTTATCAAACATCCATTCAGTATCATCATTATTTGGTATGCTGTAAAAATTATAAGAAAAAGAAGTACGATGTGATAGTCTATTTCCATCTATAGTTATATCACCGTTTTTAATGAACTTACCATCTCTGTTAAATTTATCTTCTATTATAGGATATAAGTTTGAATATTCTATAATTTTATTACACTCATCTTTTGAGAAAATTCTTTCTTGCCAAATCATAAATCTAATTTTTGTAATAATTTTCTATATGATTGAAACTCATTATCAATTGTCGTATCGCAATCTATAAAATTTTCAATCGGTGGTTCGTATCCTTCTACGAAGAAATTTTCTCTACCTCTTTCTTCGGTTGTGTGAACATATATTTCTTTAATATTATCATTGCCTATCAATTCCTTAAATGAATCTCTTTGGTCTTTATATGGGGAAACTAATGATACTAACGCAAGACCTCCTTTATTATGTATGAAGTGAGAAAGATGTTGTGCCAATTCTACATTCTTTCTACGACCCGCCTCTGAGTAATCTTTATTATTGAAGATTTCTCTTATATCATCACCATCTACAATCATAGGATGTAAAGAATGAATATGAGTATATAACATTTTTACTAAGGTTGTTTTACCTGCTCCTGGCTGACCGGTTAACCAATAAATCATTTGTATATGTATTTTACTATTCTATTACTTTGACTACGTTGTACAGTACTGTATTCCATAATATTATGTATGTACTCTTTCAAATATTTTCGTTGTACATCATTATACCATTCCATATCATTATTTAGCATAGTTTCTAAATGATTCATAAATTCTTCTCCTTCTCCAAAAAAATATATAGGAGAATTAAATTTAAATCCTATTTTTTCTAATGCATATTTAACTTCTTTTTTTCCATAATACACAAAAGGATTTCCGGATTTAAGAGCCTTATGTATTTTCTCCGATGTATATGCACCACTCATTTTTAATAAGTGGTGAGTCTCTGTTATTATTTCAAAAAAACATTCAAAATATATTCTATAATTCATAGGAACTGTACCAATATGATTAATATCTAATATTTTCTTTTTCTGTTGCTCTACTTCACTAATCTTAGATAATCCAGGATAGGTATCATAATACATAGGATATTTAATACCGTACTCTTCACATTGTTTTAAAAAAGATTCTTCTGATTCTATACCGAAATGTGTATCATTAAAATCTATTAAATTAAAGGATATGTTACCTTCCGATTGTTTATTGTTCTTATGAATTAATTTAAGTATTTCAAATCTAATAGGAGAGAAGTGATTATTAAGAAACATAAATTTTTTCTTTATTGTCCCTAAATCCGCACGCTTAATAATATCCAATGCATGTACAAATTCTGTTTCACAATTTTCCGTCACCCATTGATTAGGGTTATAAAAAATAAAACCATCTTTACCTAAATAATTTATATCATTGGTTAACCAAATTAAAGGCTTGTTATGAAGAAGTGTTTTGTAAAAATTTATAATATCATTTGTAATAATACTTTCTTCCATAGCAAAATTTATTACAAATCTTATTTCAGAATTAAAATCATATACAGATTCTATATTATTTCTTAATCTATTAATAAACATTTGGTTATTATAATCAAATGAATCCATAGATTTACTGATTTCTATTAGCTTTACGTTTTTATCAAATTCAGTATTCGTACTAAATCCTCGTGGTAAATAAAATACCAACCCACCATCTCTGATTTCAGTTTCCCCATTATTAAATATGTACAAAGCCCTTAACATTATATTATATCTTTTTCTATCATATTTAAAATAGATTCTCCAAAATATTCATGCCCCTCTAAACTATAGTGTAGATTTTCTATACCAACATCTTTTAAAGTGTATGTATTTTCTTCTATATGTTTAGTATCATTCATATGTAATACGTTATTAAGTATCGTATCATATCCAAACTCCATTCCACTTGCCATTCTATGTGCAATTGAGTAAGATTCAAACCCATTGATTTGCATTAGTTGATTATATGCCATTAAGTTATTTAAGTTCTCATATTGAACTAAATAATCGGTCATTACAAAATTAGTAAAGTATGAAAAGAATGTATGGAATTTTTCCGAATCGATTGGTATATCATTATGTTTAAGCCAATCCTTTACTATATTAACTTGATTCATACCAGGATTAAGAGAATGTACTAAGCTCTTATACGTCATATCCGCTCTATATGAACCACTCCATTGTGTTATACATAAAGGATTCTTATAATTTTTTAAAAGTGATTTATTATACTTCTTAAAAATTCTTTTGTTAGGTTCTAAGAATACCCAATTATCTTCTCCAACTTTATAATCATATATGAAATACGGATTAACTTTAGGCTCTATACCAGAAATATAATACCACCTACGCAGAATAGATTTATTGGATGAACCACTCTTAGATATGTTTAAAAGTGGAACACCTAATAATTCTGCTATCTTTAATCCCCAACTAAAAGACCTGTCTAAGAATACTTCGTTATTAGAATGTTTTTTTAATTCCAACCAATAATCGTAGTACTTACATTCTTCTTTGTATGTATCAAATTGTCGATATAACCCATTACCTTCGGAAAACGAATCTCCGTTGATAATTACTAAATCATATTTCATGTTCAAAATTTATCTTAACCCACTTCTCTCTACTATCTAATTCAAAAGAAGCTATATATTTTTGTTTCCAAGCATTTGGTGGAATGAGAGAAAGAAAAACCGATTCATCATCTCTCATATAAAGGTGATACGTTTCTCCCATTACAGGCTGAAAATTAAATTGAGCAGTATATACTAACTCATTCCAATTATATTCATCTATTAGTTTTTGTGCTTCCGCTTTTATCTCATCATAACGTGATTTAAAGTGATGGTTAACTCTAACAACACCTCTCAACTTCCAACCGGCAACATCTTCTAATTTAATTGCTGGAGCTCCGTGATTACTACCATAAGTTAATTCTCTTTGATAGTAACCACGTTCCTCATCCCATACTACTAAATCCGGCTTATCCTTTTTCTTTTGTTTCTGTGTCATTTTTCAAAAGGCATGATAAGTGGTCTACACCTACTAAATAATCGGATTCAACTTCAAAAGTATTTACACCACAATAAGAACAATTCCAACCATCGGTTTCTTTAACTTCAACTTCATAACTTCCACCCAAATCATGTCGAGTTTCAGTTTTAGATTGTTTCTTAGTGATTACTTCTCTTTTCTTTTCACCTATCTTCCTTCTGTAGATTATCCCACCATTATCAGGTGATTCATAGATAAACCCATCTTTCCCATCGGATAATAATTGTCTTTCTATAAAAGAAGCTACATCTTCTTCTTTGGTAATCTTTCCAATAGCATCTATAATATCAAATAAAGATTTATCTGTTTTTAAATGTAATACAGAGAGTTCACCATTTTTTTCAATTGTAATTTTAATTTCTTCCATTTTTTTATTCGGTTTCTACAAAGGTATAAAAACTTTTTGAATTTTCCAAATCTGGTTGTGTTTTACTTTCACCTAATCTTATTTCTTCTTCCAAATCATATCTTTCTAACAATCTCTTTACGATACCACTTCTTACACAATCCTCCTTTGAGAACTCCACTTGATATACACCCTCTACCCCCATAAATCGATTCCATATATCATAGAACCCACTCTTTTGATATGCAGGTACTCCATTAGCCCTAAATTTATCACATTGGGAAAGGTCTCCACATATTACCAACTTACTATCATCTGATATACGCGTTACGAGTGTTTTTAACTGAGCAGGAGAGGCGTTCTGCGACTCGTCCATAAAGATGTATGTATTGTTAAAGTTCATCCCTCTAAGGAAGTTTAAAACCTTAAATTCTATCTTCCCCGCCTCAATCAAACGGATGGTTTCTTTTTCTCCTATAATTTTGTGAAGTATTCCTATTGAGGATTCATTATGATAAGCTATCTTCTCCATCAAATCACCAGGAAGGTGACCTAACTTATCTTCGTTACCAACATCGACGGTTGGATTTATAATAACCATTTTATATATTCCACTATTCCTTTGGTATAATAACTCTATACCCTTTTGTATTCCGATGAATGTTTTACCTGCCCCTGCCAACGCATGAGCCATAACTATATTATTTTTGTGTGATTCGATTGCCTTATACAATCTTTTTTGATTTCTTGTCTTAAATTCTATTGGTGATATTAATTTCGGTATTCCTCCTACTTTGTTTTCTACAATTTCTCCAATTGTGTTTGTAACTGTTTGCTCTGTAGCACTCTTTGTAATCCTTTTAGATACTTTACCCATAAATTTAATGTTAGGTTATTGTTCTATTATAACTTAACCAATCTTCATAAGAATTAATTTTTCTTTCTTACTAATTCTAGAAGATGGTTTTTTAGTTTTTATCTTCTGTATTAGATTTCTAATTTCAACGCATTGTTCATAATCTTCTTTATTTTGAAAATACATCATACACATAGATAGAACTTCTGCATATTCATCTCTAGAAATTACAATCATAGTACGAGAGTAATCATCTATAGTGATACATAGTTCTTTTAAATTCCTAGCGGAAGCAGTCTTAATTTGTTTGAAAAAAGTTTGATAAATAATATCGCCCTTATTTTTTAGATGGCCTGAGAACCCACCTTCACCCTCAACATCACTTAAATAGTTTTTCCAATTTAAACGATAATATATTCTCTTCATATCGATTGGGTTTATATCAATAAGTATTAAAAAGTTTTTTTACTAATTGCCTTTTTAGGAATCTTAACTCATTCGTACATCTGAAGTCTTTATCCATCCTTCAGATACCACTCCTCTAGCATTGGTAAATCTTAAGTATCCGAAATTATTTTCAACTTTAGTAAACGTACCACCTTCCCCACTAACAAGATATGCATTTCGTTTAGAAGTAGCAGTTGAACTTGAGTGGAAATACGCTTTATCAGCTAAAACTACAAACGGTCCAGCTGCCTTTGGAGTATTAATTGTAACAGCAGCAATTGGTCTAGCAGCTAATATTCTATCTATAGAAGGAGGTTGTATCGATGTTAATGTTTTTAATTGTAGTGGAACTATTTTAATATTTTTATTATTCTGAAGTCTTTCCTCTGCTCTTATTTGTTGTGCTGCAAAATCACTAGCCAATTTAGCAGCAAGTGCAGTTTCCGCTGCAATTTTAGCTTCTTTCTCATTCATTGCATAAAATGGTCCAACTCCTTTTGGAACATTTATATCAAAGTTTGTATTAACTACTTTTTGACCAACTGAATTGATTGCCTCTAATCCTCCGGTTATACCATCTAAGGCATCCAATGGATTTGCCCAATTTATATTTTTAAAGGATGGGACTTGTAAATTAGATAATCCAGGTAATGCGGTTGATACTAATGAACCAAATGATAATCCCTTACCACCTGCGGATATCTTAGCTATCAATCCAGCAGCTTTAGTTAATCCTTTTGGTATTTTTGGTATTTTTGGCAAAGTATCTAACTTAGATGAGACTTTATCCAACTTAGATGTAGCTTTATCCAATGCACTCAATTCAGCAAGTTTAACCTTAGGGTCTTTTTTCTTTCTCTTAAGTTTTTCTTTGAATAGAGCAACCTTCTTAACAATCTTAGATTTTTCTCTTACAAAGAATGATTTGAATGAACCTTTCTTAGGAAGAGATTTATTAACTAATGATTTTAAATCAGTAACTTTTCCGTTTATATAATCCTTAGTTAACATGCCCTTAACATCATTAAATTTACCCTGCAAGCCTTTTGCAGTTTCGGATAAGTTTTTGACAGCTCCTTTCGCATTTTCAAATCTACTTTTTATTTGCCCAGCAGTTGCTAACGCTAAATTTGCATAAGCAACTCCACTACCGATTGTTCCTAATAGGTTTTGCAATCTTGCTATTTTCTTAGGGTCTGGTGAATATGTAGCTTTTTGTGTCGGTGATTGTGAAGCCTCTTTAGAATCTCCTTGTAAATCAAATACAGTTTTAACTCCAGCTGGTATATGATATGAATAATCTAATAAAAATGTTGGTTTAGAATCACCATCTAACCACCTTAACATAAAATCTGGCGTTAGAGACCACTTTAATATACCTCTATCGGTTGTTAATCCGGTTGATTGTGCTAAGTATTTATCTACAAATTGTTTCCAATTAAAATTTATATATGCAAAGTTTCCGTTTTGTTTATCCAAGTCATATAAAACTTTATCTAAATTATTTTGATAAGCAGTTAATAAGTTATCAAATGTGAACCTACTAACATATCTCAATCCATCTGATGGAGTATGGTTATCTATAACTGCTATATATGGAAAATATGTATTCTCCACAACTCTTATATTATCAAAATCGTTGTCAACTGAAATGGTTACAAAATTTACTTTATTGTAATACCCAAACAAAGTAACATCTTCCTTTTCACCTGTGGTAGCACCCACTCCAATTCCTTCTAATATATTAACCTCAATCCCATTAGTAGGAATTTCAACAGGAGGGTTAGCTTCTTTAATCGGTTTTCTTTTAATCGGTTCGGGTGGAAGAGGCTTTGGGGTAGTTTCCAATCCTACAAATCTTCCTTTGCTTTTTATCCCCAATACCGCAGGTAATGCTAATAAACTAAGTCCGCCGGTAAAAGGAGCTGCGATAACCGCACCAATTCCAATTATTAGTTTACCTACGGTTGATTTTACAACCTTCTTAAACGCATTACCTATACTTTTGAAAAATCCCATACTGAATAAACTATATTACGATAATAAATATCGAAAATAAGATTATATGGGTTGTATGATATGTGAATAGCTTAAATCCACTTCTAAGAATTGAACAATCTCTTTTGCATACTTTTGATGACCGAATATACCAGGATGTACATCATCTATATCAATCTCATCCTTAATACATCCATTAACCTTTTGAGCATATTCATATGGTGCTCCAAAGGGAACTAAGTGTTCTGAAAACATCGGCTGAGGGAATTGAATCAGATTGTAATCCAAATCTCGTGTGATATAGAATCTAACCCCATTAAGCTTCAAAAAGGAGAGGAAATTAAGGAGTTTAAGGTTAAGTGATTGGATTATACTCTTAGGTTCTAAAATCGAATCCTTGATACCTAGAAACGAATGACGGAGGTAGTTGTTATCATCATTGTGTGTACGGAACGCATAATCCCTACATACGAACCAATCCTCTATATCGTTATCATTACCTATAGTGTAGTTAAATAACAAATAATCTTTATATTTCTTTGAGTAAAATTCTAAGCGAGAGTAATCGGGTACCTCTAAGAATACTATCATATCCTTTCTACTATCCCAATTATCCGTAACGAATCTAAATGTTTTACGAATCAATCTTTCTATCCCACCACCACTCTTAGAATCATTTACCGTTTTAATCCCTGTCATTTCGGAGAAGACCGCGGGGTAAGCCATATCTAATCTTGTCTTCCAATAAGGAATCCCATACTTCTCTTTATACTTTTTAAGAACATCTCTCCTACCATCTGTGAGAGGAGGCTCAACTCCATTAGAATCTCTTTCATTCCAATCTACATCATTTTCAGTTTCTAATCCACCACCTTGCGTAAACGAGCATCCATTGAAGTATGCTAACTTGATATCTCTTAACATTATTATTTTTTTGTTCTTCTACTTTTTTGATTAGCGTTTCCACCTATGTTAGTGAATAAACTAATTAATTCCATCTCTTTATGGTTTAATCCTTTTGTAATTCCATCGGATAAGGTATATACCAATTCACCTTTAGGATTAACTGCCATTCTTAGTAAATTTTTCTCACACATCTCATTAATGGTTTCCGCAATACCATCGGATGATACTACTCTGACAAGTGTAATGAATTCGGTTGAGGTTAGGTTCATATCATCACATTGTTCCCATTTTCGTTGCATTGTCACCTGTAATCTATATTTGAAAACCTTCTCATCTATAAATGGATAATCGGCAAAGAAATTAGTTTGATTTAGCCCATCAACTATCTCATCGGATTTTTCTATAATCTCAGTTAATATATTCATAAATTAATGTTTAGATTCACCATAGATTTCTCTAATTGTAAAACATACTCTTCGAATTCAGGTGAACAATAGTATTCCTCTATTGCTTCCTCTAGTTCTTTTACTTCACTTTCTAGTATTTCTATATCTTTTTCCATACCTATAAATATACAAATAAAAATAGTGGTGATATTTCTACCACCACTACAAATATACAAATAATATTTTACTTTTACAAATCCTATTTAAGATTATCTATTATCTTCTCCTTTATTGTTTTTAAATCATACGCCATAGGTGAGGGTAATCCACTATATTCACAATGCATTTCCTCTCTATATTCCTCTAGCTTATCTTTTATTTCTTCTGAAAAATACACTCCATCGGATTCCATATCAGAAATTGTTCTCTTTACTGCTTTGTAAATTACCTTCTTTTCCTCTTTCGGAGCTTCATCTTCAAATAATTTAGCCATTATTTCAAACAATGCATCCCTACCATACTTTTTGGCGGTTGGGTCATATTGATACCCATTCTTTTCCATATTGGAAAACTCTTTATACATTAGAATACCAAATACAATAAACAGAGTTGAAACGATAGATGTAAGAATTATTATATCTAAATTTTCCATTTTACTTTCGTTTGATGTTTATAAAATTAACTAATCCCAAAATTGTTGGAGGCCATAATCCTATAAAGATTGCCTTCAATGGGTTGTTCTGAACTAGGTAGAGGTATTCACTTACGAATATACACACTACACATATCACTACTATAAGAATTTCACTTATGCTAAATTTTTTCATTTTTATTTTATTTTATTTGTTACCAAGATGATGAATAATAATAAGAAGAATCACTTTCATCTCCTAATGCTTCTTTAAGAATCTCAATTGTGTTATCAATATCGGTAAAGTACCACTCATCATATTCAGTACCTCCAAAGAAGAATCCACTCGCTGACGGTAATAAAGTATCTGCCAAAGAATGGTCAGCCTTCACCTTTTCACACGCGTCTAATAATTTTTCCAAATCATCAGTATCTACATAGTAATCACCACAATTATCTACACCCTTCTGTACATTCTCTACGAACCAATTGTGAATCTGATTAGCTTTACGCCAATATCCAGCTTCCTCAATGATATACTTAACCTTTTTAGGGTCGATGTTTGTAGGGTTACCTGCTTTAGTTACCTTTACTTCATAGTTATTATCACCATTATGTTCCCAATGTTTAACATAAGTGTGCTTGTTTAGATACATGTCTAATCCCATAGTTTTATATTTTAAAGTTTAATAAATAATGTGAATTGGTTCTTTAATCTTTTTACGACCACCATTCTTTCTACCCCATCCTTGATTCGGGTCACTCTCACTTCGAGTCGTTGGAATAGTACCGGTGAAATACTGCTCTAAGATAACGGCGATTCCATCACCTTCATTCTTAGTAAACATCAAATCACATACCTTACCCCATTCTAAACTCCACTCAAACGAATCCTCATAAGTAGAATCTTTAAACACTCTACCATAAGAATCATAATGCCCACGCATCTCTTCAATTACTTTACCATCTTTCAATAGGTACATTCTACACGCATCTCCATTAAACGAAGATGAAGCAACTGGCAAACCACTCTCTTTACAAATGAAACTGAAACATCCCATAATTTTAAATTTTAAGTTTTATATTTAATTTTTATTACATAGTAAATATACGAAATAATGGTGAGACCACCAAATGTTATTTCGTTTATTTTTAATCATATTCTTGTATATCGTAGTAGTGAATCGTTGGATAAACTTCCACAATCTGAGCCTTTCTATCCTTAAGTTGTTTAAGGTGGATATAGTACTCCTCTTCCGATTTAATAGGGTAATCGTGCCACCCACCATCTTTATTAGCAACTTTAATTCGAACTATCTTAAACTCATCGATATAACCGGTTCGTTCTGCCTTTTCATAATCCTCAACTGTCTTAAAGGTAAAATCAAACACCTCTGTAGCCTTTGCAGCTTTTACATAACGATACATCTTATTAAACTCTTTCCAAGCTTCATCTTCTGTTTCAGCTGAAATAGTAACCCACTCCTGGTCGAAATCACCATAGGAAGGGATAAACCCATAGAACTCAAACTCAAACTTTTTCATAACTTTATATTTTAAATTTTAATTAATCAATTTCTCCAAATGCTCGAATCCATTCCTCATTAGTAATACCTGTCATAAGGAACTCCCTATCTGCCATAGATAAGTGAGGAAGGATATCCTGAATCAATTCATTTGAGTGTGAACGATTTTGAATCCGTATCAGTTGATATTGGTCAACATCGATTTCCAACGTGTGTTCCTTTCCTGTTAATTGACTAGTTTTTGTAACTTTCATATTTTATATTTTAAGATAAATCACTAAATAATACACCCCTAAATCCACCCTTCTCAGCCTCCTCAATACCTTCCCACTTAAAGAAAGATTCACGAGGTTTCTCATAAAGATACACATTGAAGTTTCTACAAAACCCCAACAGCTTTTGTGTTTCCCACTCATAACTCATACTCCATGCTTCTTTGCCGAATGTGAAGTAAATCCAATCCATTACATCACAAATATTCAACATCGGAAATTCATTTTCCAATTCAGCAATCGTTCGGTTTCTACCTTCTAATAACATATCCATATTGTTTGATTCTTTTATAAGTTCTTCGAGTTCTTCGATTTTCTCCGCCATCACTTCACAATCATAATAATCATAGTAGTTCATATACTTAATTTTTATAGGTTAGAATTAAAGTCCCTGCTCTCTTCGTAAATCATATTCTTCTTTCTCAAACTCCGAATACTCCACCACCTTTAAATAAGGTTTGAAAGCAGTTTCGTAGTATCCTCTAAGGTTACCATAGTTAATCATCGAATCGATGAAGTTCTTACGAACGAAAGTCATATCTGAACTACCAAAACCCTGGTCTTCAGGCCAATCCGTATAATCGGAAGCAACATCTTCTAAGGAGTTAAATACTGCATCGGAATAGGTGATAACCCTTCCGGTAAATGTACCCACAACGGGGAAAGCGTTTCGAACGATATCATACCCTTCGATTAGGGAAGAATGTTCGTGGACTTTAGCTAGATTGAATGGTAAACTCATAATGTATCTCTTTTAGTACATAGTAAAGATACTAAATGGACATCATATATCCAAGCAATTTATCAATTATTTTTGAAAAAAGTGAAATATTTTTGATTGAGTATCAACGAGTTATAACTGATTGATTATGAACGATTTACTTTACCCTTAATATCGTTCCAGCATTTGGAATTGTAGATTTTTTCTGATGCAAAAGCCTCCACTTCAAACGGATGCTTCTTATATGAACCCTTAAACTTATTATATTTGGTACGACACGGTTGTAATTGGTGTGTCCATTCGTGTATCATTGTATCTACTAACTCCCTAACATCTATTAGGTTTTTATAATATATACAAATTTCATTATCTATCTCATCGTAATCTCCACAAAGTTGCCCATCATCTATCATTGCTGACAAATAGAAGACAGGTTTGTATCCTTTCCTATTGTTAACCCCCATATTCCCTTTACACCAATTGAATACCATTGAAGCGATTCTATTCGTCTCCCTTCTACCAATATCCTTTATTAGTGTCTTAAGATAGATTTTCATCTTAGGTGGTTTTGTATAAATAGTTTCCGTAACTGCTTCCATAAACGATTTCTTTAGAAAATAAAAAAGGATGGCCTCCTCGTTGCCATCCTCACTATGTAGGGTACTTTTAGTTGTAATAAAAGAGTAAAAGAGAGATTGAGGATGTAACCCTACTCGTAACCTTTATTATATAAGCGATTACTTAGTTGCAGTAGTATCAGCTGCTACTGATGTAGCATCAGTTGTAGTTGCAGTTGAATCTACAGCTACTGCAGTTGAATCTGTAGTTGCTTCTGTTGATGTACCTTTACCACCACATGCAGTCAAAGCTGCGATTGCGAAAATTGCGATTACTTTTTTCATTTGTTTTTGTTTTTTGTTTTAATTAAATTTATTATTTTTGATTGTAAATTTTGTAGTAAAAGAAGGGGAAACCAAAGGTAACCCCTTCTTAGTAATAAAGTAAGAACCCTTAATGGATTAAGCCATTAATTCAGCTCTCACAGCTTTAGCCTTCTTTAAAGAACTAGCATACTGAGATAATACTTCACCATTAGAACCCACTCTTACTCTGTAGTTTACAGTTCCAGATGGAGTTGTAATCTTTTGGATGTTAGAAGATACTGTCTCGTACATTGTTGCTTTTGACTTCTTAGCCATAATAATTGTTTCAGTTTGATTATTCCTACTGATGGAGGTTTTTGTTTTAAGAGAACTTTATAATAGGGGTCTCTCTGGTTTGTTCCCTTTTTTACTTCGTAAAGATACGAAAATTATTTCAATCTACCAAGTCTTTTTTGTTTTATTTTTAAATTAATTGTAAAGCCTTACTGATAGTACTTTCTGAATAACCATACCCCTTAGCTTTTTCAATTGCCTTCTCCACCGATAACACTCCAAACACATACTCACCCGCGATTAAACCTTTGATGGTTTTGATTGCCGAAGGCCAACTTCCGTGAGGAGCTTTGTTCTCAACATGCAAATACTTTGTACCGAAATCCAACTTAGTACCATTATCCGATTTGCCAGGCTCACCATACTCATATGATTCACTCCAACCATCATAACGCCCACCACACATTTGTCTAATGAATGAATTGATTTCTTTCCACTCTTTAGATTCTATATCCATATCAGAACCATCGGGATTACATACATAAACACTAGCTGAATTACCATTAGCGAAAGTTTCAGATGAACCCCACACTAATAAATGTGGATACTTAGCTTTCATAAATTGTTTAGCTATTACGGGACACTCTTTACGTCCAATAGAGATATATGGGTTTTCTAATTTCTTTCCCCAATAATCGGTAGTTCTTAAACATTCAGCGGGTAGTTCAAAATTCATACCACACCATTCGAATTTCATTTTGTTTTTGTTAGCTTTCATATCTTTTATATTTTATTACATAGTAAATATACAAATAATTGCTGAGACCACCAAGCTTTTTAGTGGTTATTTTCAATTATTTTTTAAAATAATGTTGGTAGATTGTCTTACCGAACACATACCCAATAATGGAAACCCCACTAAGGATGATAAACTCTAAAACTGAAATTGATTCGTTGTACATATCTTTATCTTTTGTTACATAGTAAAGATACGAAAAAGGCTGGAACTAGCAAGCTTTTATCCAATTATTTTTAAAAATTCTTGATTGAGTATCAACGAGTTACGTCACACAAAAAACCCATTGAAAATCAATGGGTTATGTATTATAATATTTTATATGTATTAATCTTCTATTTTAAGTTCGGCATCTCTATACAATCCACTAACTGCCATATCTAATTCCGATTGCAATTTATTTTTAATAGGATGTAGTTTCTTAAGATTATCAATGTGTTTCTTTTCTTGTGGTGTTCCTTTGGTTGCCTTATAAGAAGCGATTTCAGATTCTATCGCAACAACTGTCTTATCTAAATCATTTTGAATAGATTTAATTCCTCTACCTTCTCCTAACATCGCCTCACGAACAAAATTACCTTTCTCATCTGCTACATAGTAAGCAATTTGATTATATGAACCACCTCTTTGCTTTTCAATTTTCTCTAATTCTTTCTTAGCATCCTTATAGGTTGAAAACACATCTTTAAAAACTCCTGTCCCTTGCCCTCTTCCTTTGTTATACCCAATATAGTATTTACCTTCGTTTACTGATTCTTTCTTCAAACTTCTTTTTTGAAGAACTAATGTATTAATTTGAGAGAATAAATCAGCAATATCTTTATCTAATTTTTTCTCATCAGCACTCATTGGAGATTCGATATCAACATCCGAATAAAGTTTTTTCTTTTTAGCAACTAATACATCTACCTTCTTAAGTAAATCATTTTTTACTTTATCCAAATCCTTTATTATATCGGATGCGGTAGATTCGTTTAATATATTCTTTAATCTCATAGGTATAAATATTATTCTATTTTGGTTTCCCATATATTCTCTTTACAATTCGTTTATTAACCTTAGATAGTTTACGAGTATAATACCCATCTCCTATGAATTCGGGATTCTTATCACTTCCCAATATATCTATTATCTTCTTCTCATCCCTAACAACAGGCGCTCCTGATGATTTCATAATATCCTCCATCTTCAAACTAGCCTCAATGAACCATCCATTTGTATTACACAATTGGATAACCTTTTTAACTACATCTGATTTTGCACTCTTCTTATTGTTAGTACCTAATAGGGCAATCTTATTACCGAATCTAGTTGGTTTGTATATGATGAAAGCATCTGGCTTCTTATCACTATCCACATCTTTCAATGCAGTTGCTTTGTATTTAGATTGAAGTTCGGAAGCAGAATTAGCTGATAAATCCATACCTGCATTTAAGTAGGTTGTTTTATACATATCCCATATCTCCTCTATACCCTCATCATCTATAGTTTTTAAATCTAAGGTTACCCACTTATTAGGAGGTATTTCTAACTCATTTAATATTTCAGTTAATCTTATCATCGTGGTTTCCCAAACATCATTTTAGTGTGAATAGTTCCTGCAATTTTTCTATCATATGAACCATCACCATTCCATTTAAGTTCTTTACCCTTTAATGCTCTACGAACTGCATCCTCATCGTTAACGGGTACTAAACCCTTAGCCATAAATATATCTCTCATCTTACCGGAAACCTCTACATAATATCCACCCTTCTTTAGTTTATCCACCTGATGATTCACAGCTGCTGATTTACCTGCTGAAGAACCATCATGCCCTAATGCAACAAACTTTTTACCAGCGGTTTTATACTTAGCTATTGTAACTGCATCTATCTCATCATCACCATCTACATCTATCACATCAAAGAAATCACCCTCATTAGGAAGGTCTTCTTTATCTTTTACATTAGAATGACCACCTATTGGTGAATAAGCAGTTGCAATCAAATCAAATATTATTCTCTTAAAACGAGATAGCTCGGAACGTAGAATTGGAGTCCACGTATTTTGTGGTATCTCAAATCGTTTGTCTGTTTCCTTAAGTAAATCTCTTAATCGTATCACAATGTAATTTTTTTATCTATATCGTATTTTTCATAAAAGTTATTAAGAATGTTTACTAAATCATCTATCATTCTTTTGTGTTTCTTTTGAGAATCAATATCTCCATCTGCGAAATCCGTCTTTGTTAATATAGTAGATATTATCTCTCTCGCACGCATACCTTGTACTGAAAACTTTTCATTCATTTCTTTATTTTCTTTCCATAATAAATTAGAAAATTTTGAATACATATATTTCTCACTCAATCGGTTTTCTAATTTTTTAAACTTAGCTGTCTGGTCTCTCTTTCCCACATATCCATCTTTTTCAGTTTCCAATTTTATTTGATGTGTTAATTCATGTATAACCGCCTGTTCAGGGTCAGTCATTCTATTAACATTAAAAGAAATATAAAGAGCTTTCATTGTTTTAGAATTGAATGTTATTGCAGCTCCACCCTTACCAATATTATTAAATTTTACAGGCAACGGAGTTACCTTTTCGTTTTTACATAATGCTTCATAATACGCTTTTATATTAGCTGGATTATATGCACCTTCGTTTAATATATCTTTTAACTTAATCATATTACCATTTTTTACAACTCCAATATCTTGCCTTTGTACGAGGTCCTGGTGTATCACAATTGTGTCTTGCTCTAAATGCTTTTCTTCTATCGGGATTTGATTTTCGTATTCTCATTGTTTCCTCACCTGCCGCAGCCGCTGAAGTACCACCATGCCCAAAGTTTACCTTAATAACATTACCAGCAGGATTCTTTACATATACCTTAAACTTCTTAACATCACCTTGCATTGGTTTACCCAACTTCACTTCTCTACCCTGATATTCTGCTTCGTTTATCTCCGTAGTATATCCTTTTAAAAAATTAATAAAATCTTCTTCATCTTCATCCTCTACATCTAATTCATCGTAATCATCTGTATTATCGTGTCCACATTTATGACAAAGATATGGGTCTTTCCCACCATCAGCTAAATCCCATTCCCATCCACATTCTTCACACTCTACACTTTGATTAGCATCTTCGTTAACAGGAACGCAGTTAGGAACTTGTCTATCTCCTTTCTTTTTCATACCAACTTGCTTATATCCATCCCAACAAGCTTCGGTTAATATATCTTTTAATTTTATCATATTACAACTTTGCTATTAATGATTCGTAATCTAACTCAATTGTAAACTGATATGAACCCTGTTTATGTCTCGCATAGAAATCTAAACCGGTCTTCTTCTTTACATATTTGATAATCTCATCATATACTTCATTCACACTATACTTTTCTACCTTAGCCAAATCACCGATAGTAGCGGGTAATAATAATATTGTATCCGATTTAGGTGAAGTTACTATAAAGTTTGCTTTGAAGAACTCTAATTTCTTAGCTTCTGTAATTGGAGCAACTTTAGATGGGTGTGCATGGATAACTGGTATAGAAACCACACTCGATACAATATCTTTTAATCTCATAGTATTTTTCTTATATACATAAATATTAGTTTTTAAATAAAAAAGGGAGTATCAACTCCCTTTATATAATCTTATCTAATGTTTCTAAAAATTGTGGATTACCTATAGTATATAACTTACCCTCAACCTCATATATTATGTTTTTCCCATTACCTAACGCCCACCTCAATACCCAATTCAATACAACCGAATCCATTTTTTTACTATGTTCCATTACATCATAATAGGAAAGGGTATCATCAGTTGGGTGTTTCTTATGTGAAATTACAACATTTGATAGAGTTGGTTTCATCCAATCCGGTATCTCTTCATTCATTAACCATTCACAATTGTAGGAACGACAAGGATGTTCTGGTCTATTCTCATATATAGTACATCCACATTTAGTATCATAGTATGTACACTTAATACCATTACCCATAGGTACTCCTAAGATATCCGCTTTGAATCTGCCATCGCAACATTTACCACATTCACCACACTCTCTCATTATCTAAATCCTATTGTTGATTTGCCTTTCTCCTCACTCTTATATTCAGCCTCATTCACATTATAAATCTCTGTAAGTGTCATTGGTTTGGTTGCATCGTATGGAATCTTTAAGTGTTTCAATACTGCATTAGAATCTTCAATTGATAACTTACCAAACTCATGCTCCGCAATCAATCTACCCTTTCTCAATAACGCCTCATCAATCTTTCTCTTATCCATATTAAATGTTGCTACAATTTGAATGTTTAAGATATCGGAAAGGATACCATCTGTTAAGTTAAGGATGTTTGATACACCAACTGAACCACCTGTATTTCTATCTGTTATTACTCTCTCCGCATCTTCGATGAAAAGAATAGAGTTAGCATTTTGAATTAAGAAAGGTGTCATCTCTGGTGAAGTAATGAAATCAGCTAAGTGAGGTGGAATGAATAGGACTCTCTTACCTCTAATCTTAGAAGCCAAATACTTTAAGTAGTGGGTCTTTCCTGTTCCAGGAGTTCCATGCAATAGAACCAATCCTTTACCTTTCCTTTTGTTTAATGTAGTTAGAATCTTATCATGCACTTTAGTAAAATCTTTACCATAGTTCAATTCAATATTCATTTGTTGTTTAGGTAATTCAAACGATTGAGTATCATAACCATTTCTACTCGCAATAACCAACGAAACATTATTAGATTCTTCTCTTTGTTTCCTTGCTATTCTCTTTATCTTTTCAACTATTGTGGTGTACATCGATTCAATAACATTTGAATAGATACGAAGCGTTGCAATATCTCTACTATTGCGGAGATGCTTTCCACTCAACGGCATATATGTAACATTCAACAATAGTACACTATTAGTATCTTTCATCTCATACCAACGTGATGCACTATGAGAACCATTAACATAGTATTCACGTGAGTGAATTTGATTTAAACTACACTCATCTAACAGATTAATGATATCGGAATTATTAAACCTATATTGGTCGGAAAGATTAAAGAAGTGAGTATAATGTTTACCTGTTACTTCTAATCCATATGAACCAATTGGGAAATCATCCGCATCTGCCGGTCTATATGGTATCAATGATGGCAGGGTTTCACCTCTATTAGATGTATCCGCCATCATCTCTTTAATCATAGCAACATCGGATTCGGTCATATCCTCCTTTGGTTGTAAAAGTTTATCTCTTAACTGATTCTTAAATTTCCTAATGTTATCGCTCATATTATTTTAATTTAGCTTTCTTTCTTTTTGCAATATCTCTTAAATGTTGTATATGTTTTCTTTGTACAAATACCATATAGTATAAGTTTAGTAATGTAGTAATTAATACTATAATGAATACTAAATAAAAAGGATGTTCCATATTTAGATAAGTTTTTTCTGTTTATGTTTTAATATATGGTGTAATTTATATTTCTCATTTGGACCAGATAAATGTTCTAATGATAATAATTTATAATAAGAGGTAGAAGTTATATTATTTATCATAGAATACATTGTAAAAAAATAAGTACATACACTCATCTCTACACATTCATCAACTCTATTAAAATAAACACCTTCTATATTTTCTTTATAGAACTGCTTTAGTTTATTATATTCGGAATAGAAATCTTTTACAAATCTATTATCGTTTATTGTTATTAATCCTAAGTTATAATATCCAAATTTAGATTGCCAATATGGTATTATCTTTTCAACGCCATTACTCTCCAATACTTTATTATACTTGTCGTAGAATATACCTCTGTGGTGTTTCGAAAATAATTCTACTCCTATATCCGTTTTAATCGTTGGTAATGCCTGATATAAAAACAAATCTCCATCTATTAAAGTAAATGGTTCTGTTTCATTCACCATCACATAGAACTTTATATCATCTAAAAAATAATATTCAAAATTATCAGG
>Ga0070374_10000302_pt1 | contig 19403 bp, 18 predicted proteins | sample LauGreSuBDMM15SN_2_FD_66374 | JGI IMG/M metagenome (GOLD analysis project Ga0070374, IMG submission 66374) | Freshwater lake microbial communities from Lake Michigan, USA - Su13.BD.MM15.SN (version 4) (version 4) | ecosystem: Environmental > Aquatic > Freshwater > Lake | place: Lake Michigan...
AAGTGCAGTAATGCACCTTGCGACCCAGACGGGACTTGAACCCGCGACCTCCGCCGTGACAGGGCGGCGCGCTAACCAACTGCGCTACTGGGCCATCCTTTCGAAGTTGAAATTACTTCCAACCTCTTTGCGTCCCCAACGGGATTTGAACCCGTGTTAACGCCGTGAAAGGGCGACGTCCTAGGCCACTAGACGATGGGGACCAGAAGGAGAAGGGTATCGGTCATCCACTTCATATCAAAACTACTTAAATGGGATGATTTACGTATGGAAATTATCAATAATCCTTCGCGAGTTGAAATCAAGAAAGCTGCCCAGGCATTAATGGATGGCCATCTTGTTGCTTTTCCAACAGAAACTGTTTACGGATTAGGGGCTGATGCTACAAATGAAAAAGCAGTAAGTAGGGTTTATTCGGTTAAGGCAAGGCCAACGGATCATCCGTTGATAGTCCATATTTCATCCATAAATCAATTAGATAAATGGGCAGTTGATATCCCAGAGTATGCATTGAAACTCGCTGAAAAGTTCTGGCCAGGGCCAATGACATTGATATTAAAGCGAAGTGGATTAGCAAAAAATTTTATAACTGGGAATCAAGTTACCGTCGGATTAAGGATTCCTTCCCATCCCATCTCTTTAGCTTTGCTTGAACAGTTCCAGATAATTGGTGGAGCTGGAATTGCTGCACCAAGCGCAAATAAATTTGGCCGTGTTTCTCCTACGGTGGCAAGTGATGTTATTTTTGAAATTGGTGAAGATTTGGGTAATTCAGATTTAATCCTAGATGGAGGACAATGTACGGTTGGGCTTGAATCTACAATTATTGATTGTACTGATGAGAAATTTAGAATATTACGTCCAGGAGCCATCACTTTAGAGATGCTATTAGAAACCTTGAGCCATCAAAAATTTATTTCAAATACTGTAACCCATATCAGGGTGAGTGGCTCTCATGGGCATCATTATGCACCGAAAGCTAAAATTTTGCTTGATCAGATACCCACAGCCGGCCAAGGCTACATAGCACTATCAACATTTAAATCACCACCTGATGTAATTAGACTTTCTTCTCCAAGCAGTTTGCAAGATTTTGCCCGCAATCTCTACTCGTCACTGCGAAAAGCAGATGAATTAGGTCTTCAGTTTATTGTAGTACAACAACCCACTGGGGATGGAATTGCAGTAGCAATCCGTGACCGACTAAAAAAAGCTGCCAATAGAATTTAAGGTTTATGCTTAAAAAAATTTACGTAAAGAAATTTTTGATCTAATCTCAAGAAACTTTGAATAAATAAGTGTGAATCTAACATACAATATAGAGATTAATTCTTTATGATTTGAATTCGTCACTGAATAAATGAAGCAGCCCCCTTTATGAGAACCTCCTGTTTTTCTAATATTTCTAAAAGAAAAAGATTCACCAATGTGTCTATAAGCAAGCATCACATGCAATCGTTGCATTCGCCTATGACCTTCAATAAACACCGACCGTGGCGTAGTTTGCCTGATTAATTCAAAAGTGGTTCGCTTATCAATCAGATCGTCAATTATAATAAAATCTACATGGCAATTAATTTTTTGCAACTCGCTTAATTTTTCTATGAGTATAACGCGAGGGCTGCTGATATTCTTTTTTAATTATTTGAGACAAAATGAGTTTATTTCATAGCAGAATATATCTGAGGTTGGCAGTTGCTGAATAAGCAGATCAGTAATTGTGCCAATTCCGGAACCTATTTCCAAAATCGACCCCGGCATAGTAAGTTCAATATGTTTTGAAATCACACTAAGTGCTAGTTTAGTTGCAATTTGCTCACTTCCGATTTGTTTTGCATATTTCTCATGAATTGCTTCCACTAAAAGTGAATTATCCATACAATAAGTATAACGCACACCCCTAAATTTTTAAGCATAAATCATGAGACATCTGCAGTACATTGCTTTGATTTAAACCTTGATAAGTCACCTTAAACTTTTGCCTATACAAATCCAAGATTTATCAGATTTTTTAGATATATTCGATTAGTGAGAGTTGCATTTTTCATATTTGGAAGCGAACCTCGGCATTGGAACACGGGGCTTGAAGTTGCTTTACGTGAGTTTAACGAACTGAAACAGCTTGAAATTATTTGGGTTGCTGGTGGTACTCCTTACATACCTTTCTACTCCATTAACGGAATAAGTCGGAGGAATTTCCTTCAAAAGATACCCAAATACTTAGAAGATATAATATCTGAAATTGAAAAGAATTTTCCATCAATCATCGTTAAATTCCAAGTTTTAAACATAAATTCAAACTCCGAGATCAAAAAGCGTGTACAAGATTTTTTGCGTAATAATTCAAAATTAGAAGACCTGGATGATCTTTACCCAATGATGGGAGCGGCAGTTACAAATGCTCTAATGTATGAAACCAGGGATAAATGGGCTTCATTTGTTACTCATGAAAAACTTGTTTTACTTCTTTGTAATTCTTATGTCTCTACGTATGAGACACTAGGTCAGTTTCTTTCAAACGGCAATTATAATCACGTAATTCTATATAACGGTAGATTTATCCACGAAAAAGCACTCTGGGCTGTTGCCGAAGCATTTGGAATTGATAAAACTATTTTTGAATGTTTAAGAGATAGGTACATCTTATTTGAATTTGGTCCACACGAAAGATTTAGCATTCAATCTAGAATGAAAAAGATTTGGAATACAGCCTTAAGTGACAATAACAATTTAGCGATAGAAATTGCCTCTGAATATTTCGAAAGTCTAAATCAAAGTCAAGTTAATCGGTTTGTTCCTAAGGCATTAAAACTATTAGAGGAGAGTTATGATTTCTCATTTTTTACCAATTCAGACGATGAAGTGATTGGCCTTGGTGAAGACTGGGTTTCCCCACTCGGAGATAATTTTCAGATCACAAATAGCGTAATAAGGCTTTTTGAGACTGGGGAGTATGGAACATTAGCAATAAAGATTCATCCTAATCTTGCAAATAAAGCAAGAGCAGAGCAAATAGTTTGGAATCAGCTAAAGGGAAATAGTTTTGTACGAATTTTCGACGCACAATCAAAAATTTCAGCATTCCAATTAGTTGCTAATTCTAAATTTGTAATCACAACTGGTTCAACAGTTGGTGCAGAAGCTGTTTACAACCTAAAGCCAGTTGCAGTTCTTGCTCCAGCTAGATATGATCAACTTGGTTGCACCTCAAATATTTCATCAATACAAGAATTACAAAAATGGTGTGGGAGTGTTTCTAAATTTGGAGTTTCCATGCCAAACCTAATGCAAAATCGGGTAAAGATCTTGGCACTCGGTTATTGGATGGCGGTTTCAGGAACAAAGCACCAATTGCTAGAAGCCAGATTAGGTCCTGATGGAGGTTTTGCTAGCAAGTCTTTTCTCGGTGTCTCTAATAACTATTCAATATTTTCTAAGATTGCTGATAGGTTAGTGTGGTACAAATATTTTTTTAGAATAAGACTTCGCTTACGCATTTGGAAAAGGTGATTATATGGAATTGATCAAAGTATTTGAAACTCGACGCAGACTGGGTTATGAAATTTCTGAAATAAAAGATATTTATGTGATCGCCGAAATCGGCATTAACCATAACGGTGATATTGCCATAGCAAAGAAATTGATGGATGTGGCAAAGAATGCTGGTTGTGACGCTGTAAAATTCCAGAAACGAACAATAAACATAGTTTATTCTGAGTCTGAGTTAAACAAGGAAAGAATAAGTCCGTGGGGAAAAACCAACAGGGATCAAAAAAACGGCTTGGAATTTTCGCCAGCCCAGTATGAAGAGATTTGGGATTACGCATACTCGCTAGGTATTGATTGCAGCGCGTCTGCCTGGGATGTCGAATCCTTAAATTTCATCGAAAAATTTAATCCGCCTTTCCATAAAGTTGCATCCGCATTTATCACAAACTTACCTTTCCTGATCGAAGTAGCAAAATTAGGTAGACCTACATTTGTTTCTGTCGGAATGTCCACTATGGAAGATATTGCCACTGCTGTTCAAATTTTTAAGGAAGCTGGAACTCCTATAACACTATTTCATACTGTAAGCACGTATCCCTCAAAAATAGAGAGTTTAAATCTACTTTCTATACCTATGCTTCAAGATAAATTCCAAGTACCAGTTGGCTATAGCGGACATGAAACTTCAACTTCTCCAACTTTGATTGCATGTGCGCTTGGAGCAGTTGCAATAGAAAGGCACATAACACTTGACAGGTCAATGTATGGAAGTGACCAATCAGCATCACTTGAGCCTGAAGCCATGAATCGCTTGGTTGGGTCTATCCGTAAATTACCATTTCTAATTGGCGATGGGGTAAAAAAGTACGCTGAAGGAGAGGCAGATATCGCAAAGAAACTACGATATTGGGAGTAATTTATCAGAATAATTTACCACTTATAATTGCTAGTTTCTGAAGGTTAGATCTGTATTTTAGTTTGATACCTAGTACTTTCATATCTGGGTCTTGGGAATTAGCATTTCCAATTATTTTATTAAAGATGAATTTCTCACCGCCTTTGGCGTAAAAAAAAGCATATTTATGAGCTTGCATAACAACTTTTGATATATCTAACGTCTGGTTACTTAAATCCTTAAGAATCTTAGTCAGTATCTCTTCTGATTGAACTAAGATCGTTGCACCCAAATCTTGATGCAAGGCTGGCCCTAGTAAAAGAGATGGTCTCTCGAGCAGAGATGCTTCAATTCCAGCCGTACTTCCAAAAGTTATGACAGCCTCAGAGTTATCTATTAGCTGATATGTATCTAAATTAGATTCAGGGGGGATTACGATTGAACTCAAGCGGCCAAATATACTGCGCCAGCGTTTTTGTTCATTTTCGCTTCTAGTTAGTAAATTCGGGTGGGCTCGTACTACTAATTTTAATACAGAATTCTCCAGAAAATATTTACTAAGTTTCAGAATTGCTTGTTCTTGCCTGCCCCAGAATTCTGAAAATCCTAATCCTGAAGCAATTAGCTCATCGTCCGAGGAGTGCAAAAAAAGGATATACTTTTCCGATCCAGGTATAGAACTTCCACTTGTTTGTAACTTTGTATAGTTTTGACTTTTCTTACTTCGCCTTTGCTCCAACCAGATTTTTCCTATTTTCATTTTTTCTTCAGTACTGATTGATTGCGATTCCCAATAGTTGTTAATAACTTCAGCTCTCTCTGCTGAATCATGGACACCTGTTTTAAATATCCAATACCGATTGCCCCAATTTGGCTCAAACTTCTCATGAAAGCAACAAGGGATTCCTTGGTCAGTCGCGGCATCCCAAACCGCTTTTTCGTGAAGAAAACGACCATTAAATGTGTAAATTTTTTTTATTTTTCTTACGTTCATTACCGTACTGACTTCAACGTACGTTTTTTTATATGCAGCGATTTTTCTTTTCAAAGCCTCGTCATACAATTCAAAGATTGGCTCACTGTCTCTAACTTCATCAATTAAATCATGACTTGCTGCATATTTAGCTTTTTCGTTCAGTCTATTTGTCGAATCAGATGATTGATATGTGGACGAAACCTTGTCAAAGTATCTAAATTGACTAACGAATTTTTTTTCAAGACTTCTGCCAATTCTAGACTCTGGAAGTAGCGATTTTCGGATTAGTCGATTTGGATGGGTGTAAATATTGCGATAATTTTCTTCAATACTGTGCCCCAAAAAATAGAATTCAACTTGATTTCCCTCAAAAATTTCACGCTGAGCGATTTCAAAAGCGAGTCCAAGGTGCCATGGATTTTGATTAAATTCAAAAAAAGCAACCTTCATTAGATTTTATTTGATTCTGCGAAGCTTCTCTAGGTAGGGAATTTCAGATGAATAAATCTGCTTGACTCCATTACCGATTGCTTGCTCGAAAATTCTTATATCTCGAACTAATCGAGTAAAACCTTGAGGTTCTAGTGACGCAGCATGATCAGTTCCCCACATTGCGCGGTCCAACGTTAGGTGCCTTTCAATATACTTAGCACCAAGCACAACTGCTGCTACGGTGGTAGAAACACCACTTTCGTGCCCGCTATACCCAACGAGACAGTTAAATTCTTTTTTAAGTACAGTGATCATAGATAGATTCAATTCTTCTACGGGGCAAGGATAAGTAGAAGTTGAGTGTGCGATAATGAATTGATTCTTTTCTAAGATTTTTACTGCAGAAACTATATTCTCCATAGTTGACATACCGGTTGAGATAATAACTGGTAATCCACACTTAGCAGATTCTGAAATTAGATTTAAATCTGTAAGAGAAGCAGATGCTATCTTTATACAAGGAACACCAATATCAATTAAGAATTTAAGACTTTCTTCATCCCAAGGCGTGGCGAAAAACTCTAACTTTAACTCCCTAGCAAAGTTCATTAATTCCAAGTATTGACTACGATCAAACTCCATGCGATATCTGTAGTCCATGTAGGTCATTGAACCCCATGGAGTTTCTCTTTCTTTCAACCTTTGATCGATGGGCACGCATAACTCTGGGGTTCGCTTTTGAAACTTCACAGCATTAGCACCTGCAGAAGCAGCTGCTAATATTAATTCTTTAGCAATTGAAATATCGCCGTTATGATTAATTCCTAATTCGGCAACAATGAAGACTGGGTCGTTATCAGAAATTAAGAACTGACCGACTGCTAGTGTCTTAAGTGAAGTCATTCATGAAATATACCCAAATTTCAGGGGCAGTTTCCAAATTAGCACCGTACTTCAGGGTTTTTACCAAAATTCGTAATTTTTTAGGTAGACTCCCTTTTCTAGCGTTAGGAACACTCATGGAGACCAATTATACAATCAAAGAATTGGCAAAAATTGGTGGCAAATACACATGGAAAGTCCCCTCGGAGTTGGAAGAGAATCTAAGCACCACTGCAAGAGAAAAATCCGTTGCCAAGGTTATCTCACAAGGCAGTGTTCGGGCTGGTGCGATATTACAAGGCGCGGTTCTACCAGAAGTATTGCAAGATTTAATAAAAATCTCTCAGAAATCCTTTAATACTCCTGAATTTAGAGGAGTAGGCATTGAATTAGGGGCTGGGCTAGGCTTATTAGGAATAGTGGTTTCAAAATCACCACAAGTTGAAGCTTTGGTGTCACTAGAAATTTGCAAAACTTTTGTAACGGATGCTATTCCGGCTGCGGCCAAAGAATTATTAGGTGCTGATTCCAAAAAAATTATTCCTACGTATGGCTCATTCTTAGATTATGAAATCTCAGATAACGAAATTGATTTTGCGGTCCAAATTGAATCTTTGCACCATTCCTATGATTTACAAAAAGCAGCAGATGAATTATTCAGAATTCTTAAGCCCGGCGGTTTCCTCTTTTCACTTGACAGGTCTCACCCAGATTCTGTAAGCGAAGAAACTTTAAAGGGCTTGCTCGATCATGAATATCCAAAGTCCTGGCTTGAACATCATGGCTATCCAGCCCAAAAACCAATGTCAAGGCGCGAAAATGGGGAGCATGAAATTCGTGATTCTGAGTGGAAAAATACTTTTGAGAAATCAGGTTTTGTTACGGAAACTTTTGATTTTATTGCCCCAAGACTTAAATTTTGGAATGTCAAAAAGAGGATTGCTTGTTTAGTCCTTAAATGGACTCCGAAAGGTAAGCAAATTAAGATAACAGTTCGAAGTGGAGTGATACGTGGTTATTTTCTACAAAAATTAGGAATTAGAAATTCATATTTTGGATCTGTTGCAGTCGGGCTTCAGCCTAGATGGAAAACTGTAATGGTTTTTCGTAAACCTGCTTAAGCTAAATTATTTCTACTTAGGAATATCACTAGAACTTACCACGATAAAATTGATATAAAATACTCAAAATCAAAGGTTTGATTTCATAGCGCTTCATCTATGTGATACTGTTAAATACGAAATTAACTTTGGGCCTTTAGCTCAGTCGGTAGAGCAACGGACTTTTAATCCGTGGGTCGTCGGTTCGATCCCGACAGGGCCCACTTGATTTGTTTAGGTACTAGCCAAGATGTTGTTACAAAAGATTACAGTTCACTTGCATAATTTGTATGCTCCTCCCAAATAAAAAACCAGACGCTAATAATATTGGTGGCATGGCACTACTACATAGCGACTCGCAAAGTAAATTGTTGTTAATTGTGACTTGTACTTAGCCGAACCACTGGGCCATCTTGACATTGATATCAAAGTTGCGACGTCCGCAAACTTTCTTAACCTAATAATGAATTGTTATTGGATAAAAATAAAATGAACTAAAGATCGACCAGCTTTAGTTGAGAACGTATCATTTAAAAATGCCATTTGCGCAACATCTGCTTGAGAAAACTAAATCACTTGAAATCAGGTGTTTTGCAATGAAGCCGCTTGCAAAGAGATAATAAAAAAATATTATTTTTAAATTAAAAGATTATTTTAATCTAGTGATATACTAAATATATGAGTTACATGAATTGACTAAGATGATCCAAAGTAATTATCGCCTAGATATTCAAGTTCTCAGAGGTTTAGCAGTTCTGGCAGTTATTCTATTTCACGCTAAAGCAGACATAGTGCCCTTAGGGTTTCTTGGCGTAGATGTTTTTTTTGTTATTTCTGGATTTGTGGTTACGCCTTTAATCATCAGGATATTTGCAGAACAAACAAATTCAAATAAGCGTGTAACAAACCTAATTCGTTTTTATAAAAGAAGATTTTATCGATTAGCACCAGCTCTAACATTAACTCTAGTCACTTCAGCAATCGTAATCTTTTTACTTGGACCCACTTCTGATCACCAAAGATTTTCAAACCAGGGAATTGCTACATTATTTCTTGCTGGAAATATTGGTGCTTACCATTTTTCTGGGGATTATTTTAATTCAAATCCAAATCCACTTGTGCATACATGGTCTTTATCAATTGAAGAGCAAATCTATATATTTCTGCCACTAATGGTATTTTTAATTTTTCGTCACAAGTCCTTTATAGACCACAAGTTTAAAGCATTGCTGTTCCTTATCACTGGATCGAGCATGTTGTTATTCCTTTTTCCTGCAGTTATGGAACTTTTGAATTCATTGATCGAACTGAATTCGTCAGTCCAGTCATCTAAATTTTGGTTTTATTCACCTTTAAGTAGAGTTTGGCAGTTTACTATTGGTGGTCTTTGCTATCTAATATTAAGTGGATTTGCAACTTCAAAAAGAGAAATTAGTTTTAAAACAAACTTAATAATTTTATTTCTTTTTATGATTACTCTTTATGGTAAAATTGAATTAAGCCCAATATTAGGTTCAATTCTTGCAAGTTTCATAACCTGCGTTGTAATAATTTTCGGTAGCCTCAATGTGTTACCTAGGCCTGTATTCCTATCACTTAAATGGATTGGTGATCGATCTTATTCTATTTATCTGTTTCATATGCCGCTATTGTATGTTGCAAAATATGCCGCAGTAACATCTTGGGGAAAAGGAGAAAATCGGATTTTCCCCACCATTTTAGCGGTTATCGCCACATTTGTTTTAGGTTCTCTAAGTTATAGGGAGATTGAAAATAGATTTAGAGATCAAAGACTTATTGATGGAGTTACTACAAAAGTAATTTTTCGTGCATTAATGGCGACGTTACTTTTACCGTTGATCATATTTATGGCGATAAATGAGAGCTCAACTAGAGAATATTGGGGCTTGAATATTAAATATGCCCAGGCACCAACTGCACTAGGCGATATGAGCGATTGTGACTACAATCCTATTTTATCACAAATAATTTGTGCGGGTGAAAAAAATAGTGGGCTGAAAACCATTCTTCTTATGGGGGATTCACATGCAGAACATTTGAGATTTGCTTTAAGTGAAGCGGCAAAAAATGCAAATTGGAATTCTGTATTTATCCCAGTGAAAGTTGAGTCAATAAATTCTGAAAAAAAATTAGCGTTTAAAGAATGGCTTCAAATTAACAAGCCCGATTTAATAATTATTTCACAGTTTTGGAATGAAACAACTCTACAAGATCAAGCCCTAGAGAATCTAGTTAATATCAAGAAGGTAATTCCAAATATTTTATTACTGGAAAACAATCCTATTTGGCCGGATTCGGCACGTTTTAGACTTGCAGGATATTTAGTTGCACCCCAGGAATTTCTACCAAAATCTTTTCCTTCATCGCAGATGGGATTAAAGGAAAAAAAGATATCTGACAAAATTGCTAAGTTAGCTAAAGAAAATGGTATTGACACCATGAATTTTGACCAACTTTTCTGTAGTAATTCCACTTGTACTCGTTATTCTGAAGATGGATGGTTATACAATGATTATAATCATTTTTCAAGTGCTGGAGCTAACATGACAATTCCAATGTTTCAAAACTATTTGAAATATTTTTTATATAGTAATCGCGATTAACTTGATTAAGGAGAAGATAAATTTGAGTAAAGCCTATAAAGTGATGCCACATTAATTCTAAAACTAGTGATTAATTGACTGTTCAATTGCAATACAAAGTGCGTGATAGATAACCAGATGACATTCTTGTATCTTGTGGGTTTCTAAGACTGGAACTGCGATTAAATTATCCAGATTATTCGGTAAAAAAGGGATCGCTTTTTCACTTGTTAAGGCTATTGTTCTCATCCCCAAGGAACTAGCACAATTAAATGCGTTATTCACATTCTTTGACTTACCACTTGTTGTTATACCAAATAAAATCGATTTAAAGTTTCCATAAGCTTCAACTTCTCTTGCAAATTGATCCTCAAATGCATGATCGTTACTCCATGCGGTGGCAACCGAGCCGTTGGTTCCTAGAGCAATAACTGGTAATGCGCGATGCTCGATTGTAAAATAATTGACTAGTTCTGCGGCAAAATGTAATGAATCAGAATGTGAACCCCCGTTTCCGCACACGAGTATCTGTCCACCACTATGAATTGTTTCAGAAAAAATCTTTACTGCTTTGTCAAAAGACTCATTAATAGATTTATTCTTAAGTACATCTAAATTAGCAATAGTTGCATTTACGTAGTGATCAAGGATCACAATACTTCCCCTTCCTGAGGTAATCTAAATTCTCGAGATGTTCCTAAGCAATATCTCTGTTTTAAGTAACAGTGGGATTAAAACGGAATTAGATAGGAATAGGTGAAGCTAAAGATACTCCAATCTGCTGCGCCTTTTTAATCATACAGAAGTGAATTCAACCTCATTCTTGGAATGGAATACTGCGTACTTTTCTGGTTGATTAATAGTAAATCATAGCAACAAACTTCTTGCCACCTCAAGATCCTCAAGGGTATCTATATCGATTGATTCGATAAATGAAACAGCTACTGTTCCAGTTGGTGAAGGGTATCTAATTCCCTCCTTGCTTATGGCAGAAACTCTTGCTGCATAACATCCACCAGTTTCCCAGGCACTCCTCTCTAGATCCTGTCTTCTGGGTCGCCATGATCGACTATGCCCTGAGGGATTCCAATCTGTGTCATCACTAGTTACCCACATAAACGGATGAGCTTCTCTTACGGAAATTACAGAATTCATCTTAGTATTTTCTACAAGCTTTGAAATACAAAGATTTATAGAGTCAACTTCAATGAGTGGAGAAGTTGCTTGCAATAGTACGAAAATATCAGTCGGTTGGCATGAAATATTTTCAACTGCGTGAAGCAGCATAGAATCTGTACTTGATTCATCCGTGCTTAAGTGAGCAGGACGGTCTAGGACTTTAGCGCCTTTTAAGACTGCCTCATTCTTAATATCATTACTATCTGTTGAAACCCACACTTCAGTGCAGTTGCTTGAAAGTGCTTGCGAAATTTTGTGACCGACCAAGGTAGAGCCAGCAATTGGCGCCAGATTCTTTTTCGGAATACCTTTACTTCCTCCACGCGCTGGAATTAGGCCAATAATTTTCATATGTCTAATATACAGAAAAACCCTTAAATTGATTGAGTTAAGGTAGCACTACATCATGATTTTCCAGGAAAATTTCAAAGTTGGGTAGCCTCGTATAAAAAGCTTTGGAACTTACCCTTCCAAGCAGGTATAGAAAACTCATCCAAATTTTTTGTAGCAGAATTTTGACTGTATGTACTGAAATTTTCTCTAATGTCATGCATTGCAATTCTTAAATTTGCTTCAGTCAAATCACCTGGGATTATTGCGCCACCATTTGTTTGCCTTATTTGCTCAGAGGCAGAGGAGACTTCGCGACAAATTACTGGTGTGCCCGTGCTAAGACACTCCATAACGACTAGTGGCGATCCTTCAATCCAGGAACTTGGGAAAACTAGCCCTTCATACCTTGTAAATATTGAATGATCTCCAGGTGGATAAGTCCCAATAAGATTTATATTTGGCTTAAATTTAATTAAATTCAATATTTGATCTCTTAATGGCCCCATGCCAGCAATATCTAGACTTTCATTTTTTGGCCAGTTTGTGATTAACTCAATGATTCCTTTCTCGGGTGCAAACCGACCTGCGAAAAGCCAGCCACTGCGAATGTTTGTTGAGTAGCTACCAGGAATAGAGGGCATGCTAGGAGTCCGTAAAACTCGCATTCTGCTCTCAGAAACAATTGGCTTTAAGATGTTCAACATTTTCTTTGACGTCACCAGGAACAACTTTGGTATAGAAGTCTGAGGATAATCTCTTTGAAATACTAAATGCCGCATTGAATTAATTGTTCCAATCTTTCCAGCACATCTGTACTTAATTGAATTAATTGCACTTGAATCTAGGCATTTTGTGCATACTTGACCATCGCGCCAAGCAATAGAAGCCGGGCAGAATAATCTAAAATTGTGAATACTTGAGACAATAGGAATTGAGGTTGTATACATCCAGTCATATCCCGATCTTTGATTCAGATTTAAAGTATGAATAACATCTGGCTTAAAATTCGTAATAATCTTTGAAACATCTTTTGATTTCCCCATTCCCTGGGTGAGTAACTGGTTCTTTTTTCGACTGATACCAGAGTCAAAAAATCTTGCATCGTGAACTTCATGCCCAAGCTCACGGAGTGTATTAACTTGAAGTTCTGCGAGATTATCTTCACCTCCTACAGCACCATCTTTAATCGGGGCATAGGGATCGTGCAACATCAAAATTCTCATGGGCGTATGTAGGTATAACCAATCAAAGGCTTGAGCACAATATGATCTTATAGCAATAACTCTTTTAGTATGATAACTAAATGGAAGTAATTGTAACTGGTGGTGCTGGCTATATAGGGTCGCACATAGTTAATGACTTATTGGATAATAACCATGAAGTCGTCGTAATAGACAACTTTTCAACAGGGTTCACAGAATTTATAGATGAGCGCTCCACAGTAATTAAAGGTTCAGTCGAGGATGATCAAATTCTTGAAACCGCATTTGCCTTACTCAAATCACCTGATAAAGCTGGGATAATACACTGCGCCGGTTTGAAATATGCCGGAGAAAGTGTTAAACGACCGATAGATTTTTATATTGCAAATACATACACAACAGTCAACCTATTAAAATACATGAAGAAATTTGGTGTACTGAATTTAGTTTTTTCTTCATCAAGTTCTGTCTACGGTAATTCCGGTAGAGATAAGTTAGTTTCAGAGGCAAGCGAACTAAACCCTTTAAGCCCCTACGGTAAATCAAAATTATTTGCTGAGGAAATTATTGAAGACTCCAAAAAAGAGTTTCAGTTGAAATCTACATGTTTGAGATATTTTAACGTCATTGGGAATAGCTCGATAAAGGCATGCGATACAAGTAAATGGAATTTATTACCCAATATCTATCGGGCAGTTGCATCCAATTCAGATTTTCAAATTTATGGTGGAAATTATCTAACTCCAGACGGCTCGTGTATAAGAGATTATGTTGATGTGGTTTCGATTGCACGGGCACACAGACAAATCTTAGAGAAAATGGAAAATACCATGGACATACCAAGGGCTATGAACTTAGGAAATCAATCAGGAGTTTCAGTTTTAGATATAATTAAAATAGTAAAGGGGAATATCGATAAAAACTTTAGCTACAACTTAGTAAATGGTAGAGAAGGAGATCCGGCAAGTATTATTGCCGACTGCGCACTGGCACAACAATACTTAAATTGGAGTCCCAATTTAAGTATTGAAGAAATGGTGATTTCTGGATGGAAGGCGTACGAGCGTGAAAAAGTATTGTTTTGACCTGGATGGAACCCTTTGCACAAATACTGAAGGTGATTATGAAAATGCACAACCACTTTCTAGCAGAATTAAAAGAGTTAATGAACTTTATGAAAGCGGAGATCACATTTTGATATTCACTGCGCGGGGTTATGTTACTGGAATTGATTGGACGACTCTAACTAAAAACCAACTAACTACGTGGGGTGTAAAGCATCACGAGTTGCTACTTGGGAAACCATTTGCGGACATTTATATTGATGATCGCGGAACAACAGATAGAGATTTTTTCTGTGATTAACTCAGATCAAATTAAATTTTACAACTTTCCCTACGATTTTGATGTCAACAATAATTTTTTTATTGATTTATGCAATGAGGTAAAGAAATTGATAAGTATTGACATTCCAATTAACTTTTATGGGTGCTATCCAGAATTAGGTTTTATGAAAAAAACCGCTTTGTACCTAAAATCTAGAGTTTCAGATTCCTCAATGACTAAATGGCTTACACTGCAACAGGGCATTGTGGCGCCACTAGACCCGCAATCATTTAATGTTTGGTGTACTTTTGAGAATCGAAGGCCACCAGCTTTTGATTTTGATTTAACTTTTACTTTTGATACAAATTCGTACGCTAATACAAATTTTTACTTGCCATTGATATATCTTTATATGGATCATGGAAAAGCTAGCAAACTAAATGCTAAACATGAAGTTACACCCCAATATTGTACACAAGTTAGATTAATTGAATCAGACTTTTCAAACAATAAATCTGGCTTTGTATCCACATTTATAAACAACCCGCAGCAGACTAGACTTTTCATTGCCAAGGAGCTCTCTAAAATTGCTCCAGTTTCTATTTATGGAAGATCTGTTGGCAACTACATTGAGGACAAAATAAGTGAAGCAAATAAGTTTTGGTTTAATTTATGCTTTGAAAATGATTATTACCCTGGGTATGTGACTGAAAAAGTTTTTGAAGCCTGGTTATCAAAATCTATACCTATATATTGGGGTTATGATTTAAATTGGATATTGAATCCAAAAGCATACATTAATTTTGCGGATTTCGATTCGGTCGAAAATTTCATTAGCCATATATCAGCACTCTATTTGGACGAAGAAAGAATGCTTGATATGATTAGTCAACCGTTGCTAAATTCTGATTTCGACTATGACTCGATGGTGAAATTCTTTATTAACGGATTAAAGCGTCGAGCTCATTAGTAATATCATTTAACTTTGTAACCTTTGGATGAAAATAAATCCTCTGATATTTTCCGTTTGCAATTTTAGCCTGCCACTCAATACACCTGTTGATTCTGCTAGTAGGCATTAATTCAATGACTGAGCAATTAGTTGACCAAATTGCATTTGTTAACCCAGCTCCATGAACTCCAACAATATTTTTCGCATCCCTGAATAATTCAATTTGATCTACTATAGAATAATCTTCTGCATAAACTATTTCAAATCCCTTTTCAAGAAGATATGTTTCTAGGTCTTTTTCCCAAAAAGCAGATCGTCGAGTTCTCGATCTAGAAACATAGATATTTTTCAATCCTTTTATAGCATTAAGGCCTAAATGGTTTTGGAGATTTATCAGAGCTTTAAAACTGTTTGGATGCAGGTAGCCAAGTTCATTACTTTTTGTCACAAACGAAAGATTTTTAACAAAAACCCACTCATTCGCATCAATATAACGCACCCCAAGCTTATTTAAAATTTCCTTAGATTTTTCACTCCCATGCGAATATGCCATCGTTTCATATTTAGAATTATCCATTAAATAATTTGGCAAATCTTCAGAGACCCAATGATAATGTCCGGAATTTGGTAAACCTAACTTAGCATATTCAATTACTTGTGAAATTCTCCGAATAGGACCCGGGGAGAACATGATTAAATTTTCAGTCGACCAACTCGATGATTCTTTCAAAAAAGATATTTTTCGTTCATTACTATTAGTTACATAGATATGATTTAGCTTCGTATTAACAATTACATTACTAATTTCTATTTGATACTTGCTGCCAAAACTATGCTCAAATGTTGAATCATTAGTGGAAAAAGTTATAGTCTCCGCTTTAGAAATCATGCCTTTTCTGAATATTTTTGAATCGAAAAATCCTAAGTCTACGTATTGAATTTCAGTCTGCTTAGAAAAATCTACCCCAAATAAAGACAGAAATGTTCTCATTAGAATTCTTCTGCCTGCCTCGGTGGGCCTACTTCGAGCATGTTTAAATCTTTGAATTAAATCTTCACTTTTCATATCTAGCCATCTTCTTCAAGTTATTTTTTAAATACTCAAAACTACGACAATTATAAACATTAGTTGACATCCATTGATCAAAGTTCTCATTATAAGTTTCTAGTTCATTAGAAAAATCTTCAGGTTTCAAGTAATTTTTAGGAACCCAAGTAGGAGGTTTTGACTTTGTATGAGTTGCTTGGGTACCAAAACCTGTATTTGTGATCAAATTGGCATTCACTTGGAGAACTTTGAATTTCTTGCGCCAAGTTGAAGCAATTAGCGAATAATCCCATGTATCAATTAATCCTTTATTAACTTCTCCGAATCTCATATTGAAAACATTCTTAAAATACACCTTGCCCAAAGAGTATTTGGGTCCGAAAATTTCTTCTGAAGCTTCTTCAACAATATCAAGGTGATCATTAATTTCTAAACGATAGTGTTTCCACTTATTGGCCCAGGTACCCCAACCCCATATCAATGGGAACATAGAAACACGAAATAATTTAGTGGATGGATTTAAACTCTTCGGGATGCAATCAGTACCCGAGACAGACATTATATTTGTGTGATCTTTATAGTCTTCCAATGCATTTCCAATATACTTGAAAAAATCATCATTGGGAAGACAGTCATCTTCAAGGATTAGACCAAACTGATTTTTAGAAAAAAACCAATCAATGTTGCCAATCATGGCTAATTTGCATCCTAGGTTTTGGGATCGCTGTAGTTTTTTAGCAGCAGGGATATTTGGGAAATATTTATCGACTAACTCCCAACATTTGTCTACCAAATAATTTTCATCAGCATTTCTTGGTCCGTCACCCGCAAAAAAGGCATCGATATCATTACGTTTTGCAACAGCTTTAAAAAGTGCATTTAAGTTTTCGGGACGATTGAAGAAAGTGAATAAAACTGGAGTCTTACTCATTATTTTTTTTGCTATTCTTCATGTCGCCAATTATACACTGTAATCCTCTAGAAACTGTGTTAAGTCATTTACTTTAAAACCTGATTTTAACTCCTGATTAAATTCCGTATATTAAAAATAATCTTCCAGATTAGTTCATCTAAGAACTTGTTTTTAGCAAAAAAGCCGAATTCTTCTCGCGAAATTTTTTTGCTGTCATCGACAATATCTTTTTGACTTCTGGTGCTTGTACCTTCAAGGTAAAAATTAGAAATCAAATCTTTAACCACTACTGGTTTTGAAATTCTAGTAAATGCGAGTAACAACTTATGATCGGCCGAACTTCTATATTTAGTATCATAAGCCCCAAGTTTAATTCCTTGTTGCACATCGATAATCGTTCCCGGATGAGGTACGTATTTAAGACCTAACCTATGAAGAGTTTTTCTATACTTGAAATAGTATGATTTAGAATCATTAGTGGAAGGCTTTATCAATCTAATTGCCCCGTAGCCCCATTTATTGTTTCCAACTTTTTTAACTAGGTTAGTAATTCCTGCTGGGCTTATCAATTCATCGCCACCATTTAGAAATAGGGCAAATTGATTATGAGCCTTATAAAGTCCAATGTTTTGAGCTTCATAAATGCCTAGCGCCGGCGTCGAAATCAAGTTTAAGTTGAGACCACTAAAACTAGTTTCAATTAGATCTAACGCTTCATTACTATACCCGCTTAACACCAAAATAATTTCGGGAATATCGTGATGAAGTTTTTCAAGTGATAAAAGAGTCCGCTTCAATCCAGATGGGTCTTCTTTGCTACAAACTATTATTGTTAACTTTTTATTTAGTTGCACTGTAATTTTTGGCTTATACCTTTGAAGAAAAATATTCAATAGTCTGATCTAGCCCAATACTGAGATCAATTATTGGATTCCAGTCAAGAGTGGTCCTAGCCTTATTTATATCTGGTTTTCTTTGCCTTGGATCATCTTGGGGCAAATCCATATATACAATTTTTGACTTAGATTTAGTTTTTTCAATAATTAACTCAGCGAGTTCACTAACTTTAAATTCAGTGGGATTTCCTAAGTTTATTGGTCCAATAATGTTTTTTGGGCTATCCATCAATTTCACTAAGCCTGACACCAAGTCACTTACATAGCAAAATGATCTAGTTTGGTTACCATCCCCATAAATCGTAATATCCTCAGACTTAAGAGCTTGAACTATAAAATTACTTACTACTCTACCATCATGTGGACTCATATTTGGACCATAGGTATTAAAAATTCTTGCTACCTTGATATTCACATTATATTGGCGATGGTAATCAAAAAATAAAGTTTCAGCCGCACGCTTCCCTTCGTCATAGCAGGATCGAATTCCAATAGGATTTACATTTCCCCAATACTCTTCATTCTGTGGTGAAACAGTTGGATCTCCATAAACCTCACTAGTTGAGCTGAGTAAGATTGGCACTTTAAGTCGCTGAGCTAAATCCAGCATATTAATTGATCCTAAAATACAGGTTTTAATGGTTTGAACTGGAAATCTTTGATAATGAACCGGAGATGCAGGACAGGCTAGATGATATATAGCGTCGATCTCTGCACTATACGGATTTGTAACATCATGGCGAACAACCTCAAGATTTGGGTTGTTAATTAAAGATTGAATGTTTTTTTTATCACTGGTGTAGAAATTATCAATGACTAGAACTTGGTGGCCAAGACTCAAAAGGCGCTCAGTTAAATTTGAGCCAATAAAGCCGCTTCCGCCAGTTACGAGGATTCGCATATTTCTAGTCCGATCATTTGTTAGGTAATCTAGGGTACTGGAGAGACCCAAGCATGCTTATCTAGATTACTGGTCCGATAAAATGGAGCTTTCTCAAGGCTCAAAAGTTGATTTCTAGGCCAAATTTAAGGATTTCATGTAAATCTAATTGAGGAAGGCAACATTTACCCCCTTTTGGTGTCTTACTAAGTAGAGGGGTCAAGACGTTGGCTCACCTGAAAGCGGGAAATCAAAGTGTCACTTCGTAAGAAGGCTCAGGCCCCAGCAACTGTTGCT
>Ga0070374_10000306_pt1 | contig 19244 bp, 18 predicted proteins | sample LauGreSuBDMM15SN_2_FD_66374 | JGI IMG/M metagenome (GOLD analysis project Ga0070374, IMG submission 66374) | Freshwater lake microbial communities from Lake Michigan, USA - Su13.BD.MM15.SN (version 4) (version 4) | ecosystem: Environmental > Aquatic > Freshwater > Lake | place: Lake Michigan...
CTCATATCCAATTTTTAAAAAAATTGATAAAAGTCGTACCAAAGGGTACTCATACACAGACATATAATGATTGAAAACAAACTCATATCCGTAATTATAGGTACAGCTGTAGTCTCTGCAGTCTGGAAAGTATTTGAGCACCGCACTCAACAAGATGCCAATCGTAAAATGGCTGCCGATAAGGAGAGAACAAATTACGAACAAATTCATCCCTTGCAAGTCAAAGCAGTGAGCATTTGTCGGAAATGGACCGGTACACCATGTACTAGTGACGATGATATCAGGAAATTCATTCGATTATATGCCGAGCAACGCGCTCTTCAAATACACAAAGTTCCTGTCAAGTCAAATCCTCAATTACAGCAGGAAACAGAAGAAATACATGACTACAGCAGGAAATTTATGGAGTTCTTCAACAAAAAAGACTACACCTTGACCGACAGATATCCTACCTGTGGTGACTACAAAGCCTTCCTGACATTTCATTGGGCGCTCTACACTGCCAATAATGTGTCCAAGGAACCATCTCCATACCCAAAATACAAGGGTGGACAAGAGGATCTCGCTACACACAGTCTTGCCTTCGCATGGATGAAAAAACATCATTGTAACTCAGAAATACAGGAAATCGATGACTTTCAAAAAGCGATCCGCCCACAATTCTTAGCCATTCAACGAGACATTTATCCAAAGAAGTAATGGTCCTTTTCCGTACCTGCCATCTCTCCTGGACCGCCCCTTGCCCTCCGCATCTCAGCCCCCTCCTCCCTGTCCTACAGCACACCATTCCCAACCTCTGTCCCTCTCGCCCACGGCGGGCCCTCCTCCCCGCCTTTCCTTAAAATCACTTCTTTCTTTCTTAAAAATTAAGAAAGAAACTTATTTTAGCGCAAGGTTATGTAATTCTTCAAAAATAACACGAATAAAAAATAACATTTCAATTTTATTTTATTTTCGGTTACATGCTCGCTTCGCTTGCCTATGTGACTTATTTGAAAGGACCGAGTATTGCATCACTTGTTTTTAGCTGGAATTCGTATCGTTCTGCCAATTTATTTAAACTTTATGTTATTTATTTTTCTCCCCCTTGTTTTCAAAATGAAATTTATGTTAATATTAGAAAAACCTGTAAAATTTTTTATTGTAAGAAATCTACTTTACAAAGATGGATACATAGTTGACCCAGAACGAAAATATTAAAAATAAATAACTATTTAAAAACTCAACCGCATAGATTTGAAATGAAACGATTTTTTACTTTCGGCGCTGGAACGAATTTCATTGAAGCTACTTGCAGATTGGTAAATCAAGCCAACAAAACAGGTATTTTTGATGAAATTGTTTCTTATAATGACTCAGACCTCAAAAATATGTCTGAATTTTGGAGTATTCATGGTGAGTTTGTTCAGAACAATCCTCGATTGTATGGATACGCTATTTGGAAACCTTATTTAGTAATGAAAGAACTCGAAAGATTGGCAGATGGAGATATTTTGTTCTATGCGGATTCTGGTTGTGAATTCGACTTAGATTGTGAGAATCCGAAAGAAGAGTTCGAAAAAATAATGGTGAATTTAAAAAAATATAAATTCATCGCTACCTTGTGTAATTTGGATAAAAATATGAACAAAATGGATACGGTTTATTGGTTAGATATGCAAGATCACACGGAGTTTTTCACTCCACAAATACAGACAACCACTTTCGTTCTGGAGAAATGTGAAAGAACGTCTCAATTTGTGAAAGAGTGGTATGAATTGTGTTGCAATTACCATTTAATCAACGATGAAGCAAGTGTACGCACGAACCGGCCGGACTACGACGAACATCGTCACGAACAGTCCGTAATGAGTCTTTTATTGAAGAAGAGAGATTTTTATCCGATCCCCAACGAAATAACCCTTGATTCGGTCATATGCATGTCGAGAAATCGTTCTGGATGCCAATTCCCAGCATGTCGCGTAACAGGGAGTAGTTTTTACAATCTTCATCACGGCGACGAGTTCATTGAAGGTAACCAAATCATACACATGTCTCGATTGATAAGGAATTACAATCCTCGGAACATTTTTGAAACTGGCTTCGGGAGTGGTCGAACCGTAGCCACCATGATTCAGTCGTGTCGTACATTACCTATATTGAAATACGTGAATTGTGATAAGAATTATCAGGTAAGTAACTTCCGCAATTATTACCACAATATGTGTCCCTTCTTCAAGTCGTATGAACAAGAATCGTCAAATTTACTAAGGAGCGGATTCCTCAAGGAGGAATTTAAGGAAGGGATAGATTGGTTTACGGTGGACGGAGATCCAACTTATTCGGGTTGTCTCTGTGAATTGGTTAGCGTATTGCCACATATGAATACAGGTGGAATTATATACGTTGTGAGTGACAGAGCCAATGGGAATGTAAATATCCGCGATGCTTGTGATTTTTTCGCGGAAATATTCAAGTCAAAACTAAAGAAAGTTCTCGATCAGGTAGCCGGGAAAGAAATTTGCCATTTTATTATACAGTGATTTCGAACAATTTTCTGTCGAAAACAGATTTTTTAAGATTCAAGCCAAAGGGGATAAACAAAAACAACATTCCTGTTGTTCAAACGGTTCCTTGATAAGTTTAACTTTTATTATTTGATTAAAAAGTTAAAGTAATACGAAATTAAAAATTGACAAGAATCTGATTTACAAAAATAAAAGCTTTTTTGATTTTTATATTTTTTTTATGCAAGTCTTCAAAAAATTACGAATAAAAAATAACATTTCAATTTTATTTTTTTTCTCTTACATGCTCGCTTCGCTCGCCGAAGAGCGTGGTCTTGACAGAGGCTGTTTCCACAAAATAGTCGATGCTTTAAATGGGGGTACAACCTTTTCTCATTTAAAAAATATATAGAAATAATTGAATCATTATTATGATTTTTAAGCTTTTACTGTTATTTTTAAATTTACATCATTCATTCAAAATGACAAGTTACGTCAACCCTAAATCTCAACTATTTATGGGATGTCATTACTATATTGAACAAAGATTATGTATTTTTTATGAGGACAAAAGTTGTTATTGTATGAATGTACGAAGAGAAAAAGGATATTATAAAAAAGACTCGATAACTCAAAAGTTGACTGAGTTAGAAAAACATTTAACACAAAAAGAAACACCGTCAATCATCTATACCAATCGTAGTTACATCAATAAATATGTAGAAAAAAAATACCAACCAATGGTAGAATTTGAAATGATACACAATATTGACCAAAATTGGAAAGATATCAAAGAAATTGTCGTTTATGAAGAACGTTATGAACGATAGATAAAATTAGTCGCACCTGGCATCAAGCCATGAAAATTTTGAAAAACAAACCGAGAACCGAAAGCATGAAGATCAATCTTGCCTTTTCCGTCTCTTCTTCTTGTGCATTTCATCTCTTAATGTCCCCAAATCTTTCTGTATCTCACTTCTTTTGTTAATGAAGAAACGTTAATACATTTAGATTTCCCCCGTTTAGATTTTTGTTTGAAGATTTAAAGAAAAAATGCACAGGACGAGGTTGATAGAATATTTTCTAATAAACTCAAATAAGGAAATAATTTTAAATCTCAATACAATATGACTCGTGCACAATCAATACCCATCACCCCTTTTAATTTAGATCCCACGATACACACGTCCGACTTAACGGCATTGGGATTTTTAAACATGCCGAAAAACGCATGTCGCTATTATCGATGTGAACTATTTTCGAAACGTCGCTATTTTGAATACAATCGTGGTGACTCAACGTGGAAAGAGGTCACTCTAAGCTATCAGTGGGACCGTATCGAAAGAACGAATCAAATGGAACCACCATTCCATGAGTTTTACGCTTGGATTATGCGCATCGCTTCAATAATTAAATCGTAAACACGAATAACAACCAGTATGCGCTTCACTATAGAATTCACACATATGCAGACCCGCCGGGTACAACTATTGTCGGACTCTATAATTTTGTTGATCAACGGATCGAATACAGCGCTGTGATACGTCAAAGTTCTGAAGCTCGACGGCCGCTGATTCCATGTGGAGGGCTTCCATCGATCATCTGATATCCAGCTCGGTGTTAACACGCCAAGTTTTGCTAATGCACCCCTCTGTTCTATTGTCATTTAAAGAAGAAAAAAAACGATATTTTATCATATTTTAAGATTATCGTAATTTTAAACCTTTTTTTCATTTAAAACGCCATTTTTAAATGAGAAAAGATATTATTTGTTACCTTATTTGTTACCAGATTTAAAAAGTTTGCCATCTTTATAGTAACTATATATAGGTGAATATCCATTATAATCAGGATTTTTACAAAATATCTCTATTTTAATATTTGGATATGTAATTGATGATTCTATTGCTTCTTCCTCACTTAAATATATAACAATATCTTCCCATTCACTACTATTTATCATTACATAGATGAACTCCATATTGTTTGCGATTTATGTCATGCATTTATAACTGTATTTAATTCAATTTTTTATAATGTATTTAATAAATTTTATATGGGCGTTTTCAATGAGAAAAAATGTAAAACAATAAGCGGGAAAAAAATCAAGCAGTTAATTAATTTACATTTTTTCTGAGAAAAAAAAGCCCCCCCCCTCAAAAAGTCGGGACCGTTGAAGCACATTTCAAACCTTGCTCGACACAAGTGTGATATTTTTTTATAAACAAAAAATATCACAGCCAAAACTGCAACGGTCCCTGCTTCAACGGTCCTTTTTCTGAATTAAATATGTTTGGCTCGTGATAAAGGCTAAGAAAACGACTAATAATTTCATTTGCAGCGACACTGAACTGCTTCAACGGTCCTTTTTTGCTTTTTTTGTCGTCAGGTTTATTTAATAGCGATAATCTTCATTAATCGTGTAAAAAATAGATTTGAGGTGTCAAGATAGACAATTTTTTTTGTTCCTAAGAAACACCTTCGTTTAACTTTGTGTTCTTCAGAAGAAAATGACGAAATCTTCCGAGTAAGAAGATTTTTTTTTTGTGGATGTACAAAAACAAGTTGAGATTTTCTTCTATGCGAAGCTTTAAAAAATAAGAATCTTTCATTATTATATCTTTTTTTCCAGAAAAAAAATGCCCCCCCCCTCAAAAAATCGAGACCGTTGAAGCATATTTCAAACCTTGCTCGACACAAGTGTGATATATTTTTATAAACAAAAAAAACCACAGCCAAAACTGCAACGGTCCCTGCTTCAACGGTCCTTTTTCTGAATTAAATATATTTGGCTCGTGATATAGGCTGATAAAATGTTGAATAATTTCATTTGCAGCGACACTGAACTGCTTCAACGGTCCTTTTTAGGACCAATTTTACAATTTTTGTAATTTTAATTTTTGATTTTTTTGTTGCACCTTTAAGGTTCAATAAATTTTAGAATATAAAAAAGTAAGTATGTAGATAAGAAATGAATTCACATCATTGCAAAGTTTGCAATCGATATTTCACTCGACGTAGCTACCTTGAGTCCCACTTTCAATCTAAGTGCCATCAAACAAGAATTCTTAAAAAAGATGAATTATTTATCTGTCATTGCGCCAAGACTTTTTTAAGTGAGTCTGGATTGCGTAGACATAAAAATAAATGCAAAGTAGAAACGCACACGGCATCTTTTTACGAAAAAAAACTTGAAGATAAAGATAAAAAACTCGAAGAACAGCGCAAACAGATTGAAGAGTTATTGAAAAACGGTTCCAATATAACAAATATTCAAAATCAAGTAAATATAAACTACTACGGATGCGAAAACTTGGAATATATAACCCAAAAGTTTATTGAAGAAATGACCAAAGTCCCGTACAATAGCATTCAGAATATAATCAAGCACATTCATTTTCACCCAGCACATCCAGAAAATCACAATGTCAAAATAACAAACCGAAAATTACAGTATGCCTCTGTGTACAAAAACAATAAATGGGAATTAACCCAAAAAAACCAAACCATCGATGAACTAATGCAGAAAAGTTACGGTATCATGAATGATCAGGTGGTTAGCTTGGATCATTTGACCGACAAAAGGAAGGAAAGATATGAAGCTTTTCAAGAAAAGTTTGAACAGGATGATCCTGAAGCACTCAAAAAAATCTACAAAGATGTAGAACTATGTTTGTTGAATGGTACCCTTTAATCAGAAAAGTGAATTGCATTGCAAAATGAGCACGGAAATTCTATCTTTTTTTAGACGGACAACTTTATCTTTAAGAAAAGTTTATGCAAACTCTATATAAACTGACTAGAAAAAGGAGAGCGTTCTCTTCTACACAAAAACTGGCCATCGCGAAACAAATAAAATCCATTTCATCCGAGGAGCTGTTGCAAGATTTCCAACGTTTAACAACCTTGGAAAAGGCAGGCGATGGCAACCGAACCGGAAACAACGTGGTTGATTATTTCACTTTCCCGCAACGATTAGAAACAATAGGCAACAAACATATTTCTTTTTTTGATTTCTGGCAGAATAAGGCGATTCTCAAAAAGCCGTATATAAAATCTTTTATCAAAAACAATTATGTGATAACACCTGCAAACCGGGCTAAAGTGTATTATCGTGTTTTTTCACTCTATTATGGTTCCATCAACGTATTTCGTCCACTAAACGCCATGGACATTTATCGCCGATTTCCCTGTAAAATAGCCGTTCTGGATTTTACGATGGGATGGGGAGGACGTTTAGTAGGCGCATGTGCGGTCCAGATTCCAAAATACATTGGCATTGATAGTAATCTCTCACTGAGAAAACCATATGAGAACATGAAACTATTTTTGGAATCACAAGCAAAGACAAAAATAGAACTCTACTTTGAAGACGCACTAAACATCGACTACTCAAGTTTACGATACGATTTAGTTCTTACCTCCCCGCCTTATTACAATCTAGAAGGCTACGAAAATCAAAAAGTACGTTCTAAAGAGAATTGGCGCGATGAATTTTATATCCCATTATTTCGAGAAACGTTTCGTTTCTTGCAGCTTGGAGGCCATTACTGCTTAAATGTTCCAGAAGAGCTGTATACTTCCGTATGTCTCCCGTTATTCGGAGAGTGCAAACATATCATTCCTTTAAAGGTTCGGTATCGCAGTCCGAAATACTCAGAAAATGTGTATGTCTGGAAAAAAGATTAGTTCATTTTTAGTTTCTGTTTTCTATTTGTAATAAAATGGACAGTTTTGAGAACAACGGATTTGCAAAAGGAACCCGGATTTTGACCGATATTGGGTATATACCGATTGAGGATTTGCGAAAAGGCGACCTGGTTAAAACGCTTCACGATTACATCCCCATTGAACTTATCGGGTATTCAACTATTTATAACGGCGACGACGACAGACTTTATAAATGTACAACGGAAAAGTACCCCGATCTTTTATCCGATATCATATTAACCGGACGTCACTCCATTCTGGTGGACGATTTCAAAAATGACGAGAGAAAAAGAACAAAGGAGGTACTCGGAGAGGTTTACATTACGGACGACAAGTACCGCTTGCCGGTCTGCGTTGATCTTCGTGCCGTTCCATATGAAGGATGTGGTCTTACAATTTATCATATGGCACTAGAGAACGACGATTACTACATGAATTATGGTATTTTTGCAGAGGGGTTGTTGGTCGAAAGTTGCTCTCGAAGGTATTTGAAAGTTAACTGTCTCGAGCCTTCTTCTTATGAGGACAGCCTTCGTCATACCACGTAGTCAAGTTTTCCAAGTCTACAAGCCAATATTCGTGGTTTTTGGCCACAAGCAATTCTTCCTCGACCCGAGGGATTTGGGAACCTTTTATTCGTATTCCCATTTCCGGTGTATCAAATTTACGGGAAAAGTATTGATAAATAGTTCGATTTACCAATTCGTAGTATTTATCGACATTTTTTTTCACTACAAAGTAATCTTTAGGTTTATCAGAGTACGCAATGTCGGCAGAAAGCCAATCTTCTTCTTTAGAAAATATTAGATACCAGTTCCAATCTTTCCATGAATGAGGTACACGACAAAACACGTTTTCAGGTATCTTGCTCAGATCGGCTCGAATAATTCTGGACGAAAGCGGTGTCCCAAAAATGAACGATTTTGTAGCTTCGTCTTCCGAAGGTTTTCTTCTCTTTCTGTAGCCGTTATTTGATTCAGTTTCCATTTTTGGCTTCTCTTTAAACGTTTTAAAATTTATAATATTTATGAAACTTAAATTTTAGATTTTTCTGAGTCCGGTTACGGTTCGTAACAATGGTGCGAGTAAAACAAACGGTAAGAAAGGTAACAGGTGGTAAAGCCCCTCGTAAAACATTAGGAAATTTACGCAAAGGGCCGACAGGCGGTGTTAAAAAGCCGCATCGTTACCGACCCGGAACCGTGGCATTACGCGAAATAAGAAAATACCAAAGAACGACCGAATTATTGATTTCAAAAGCGCCGTTTGCACGATTGGTTAGGGAAATTGCATCCAATTTTAGGACAGATTTAAGGTTCCAAGCTTCGGCCATATTGGCGTTGCATGAGGCGACGGAACATTACTTAGTAACACTTTTTGAACAGACCTGTCTTATCGCGATTCACGCCAAGAGAGTTACCGTTAACCAGAAAGATATGCAGCTAGCATTACGATTGACCAAAGCAGACTTGAACGATAATATTTTAAGATAAGGTGCATTTGCACATTTTTTCTCGAGTCAGTTTCGATGGAAACGTCATTCCGAGAAAAGTTTCTGCTAGATCGATTATTCTCTAGTTATCATCCGCCTCTTGTTTTCCTGCGTTTTGTTTTCCTCGTTTTTCTTCTTCTTTTATACGTCATATACTTAACTACATATTTTTTTGCGAAAAATGGATCTTACACGTTATATAGTTAAATATTTTTTAAATTGGGCCGCGAAGCGGCCTTTACATATTCAATTTACGAAATTAAAAAATCGACATTTTTAATTTTTAAGTGACAAAAGGTGTAAAACTCTTATTTTCCTAGATAAATATTTACATAAACACGAAACAACGGCCTGTATACAAGTTTGACGTAATCTAGAAGTTGTAGTATTTCATTTTCATACAATTTATTTAAATCGTCTTGCTTTAAGACATATAAATGGTATTGTAAATGAGCAGATACCACCAGCGCTTCTTCAAAATGATCTTCATCGGTCAGGAATGACCAGAGATAGTATTGTCCTTTTGTTTGGCTTTTGGAAAGAGGTTGCGCGACTCGCATTTCTTCATCCAACTGCCGTTTCATCTTGTTGCTAAAATTATCTTCAGTCCAAAAAATCTAATTCTATGAACACGTTAAAAAGCTACAAAGTTTATAGTCGAAACGAAAATATGATTGATAACTATTTTTTGGCATGGACATTCATCAGTATTGAAATATATCTTGGATTCTTCGCCTTCTTCTCCAATTCATGGCTGTGTTCTCTACTAGAATGTTTTGTTGGGGTTAAATTTCAATCATTCTTGCAGATGAAAGAAATAGTAGATCTTCATCCGACTCATTTTTATCCATACCTGGACCAGATCAAGTTAATATGGACCAAGTATCACTTTGAGCGGCTCTTAGCGCAACCCAAAAACGAATACATTTTTTTTGTTCATTTTATTAAACATCAATCGTACACGCCATTTATGGGTCTACCTCTTTCATGCATTGTATTAATGAGCGCTTTTAAAGCGCACTTTCTATTGCCCCTAGAACATTTCCCCACTCAGGTCTTCGCCAAAATAGCGTTTTGTATTGTGTCGTGGTATGCGAATAATATTCTGTTCTTGTTTCGATCTTCCTGGCAAGGGGGCAAGAAACTAGCGCATTTTATAAAAGTGACCTATCAATTAACATCAGATCAAGAAACGCATATTGTATACATATACGCATTCTTTGGAGTTTTAACACAGTTATATTTAACTTTCTAAACTTTATCCACGCCTTTTTTTTGTGCGCATCCACGAAAATGAGCCGTTAAAGCGCGTCCGTTTTTGGCTGCATATTGGCAATAAGGACAAGTATTTTCTTTGGATAAGGAAGTGGCAAAGTGTTTGGCTAAGAATTGTTCCAACAGAGGGAGTTTGAATTCATCCATTTGCGCAAGCAATTTGGTCGTATACTCCTTGATGCATTTGGTCTGATTTAATTTGTGAAGGACAAATTGTTGGTATTCTTTGTTTATGGTCTCGAGTGCGTATTTGTCCAATTGAACCGTTTCGGAATCATAATCAAGTTCGGTCAAGGTGCTTTTGAAATGATCGATTAAATCCACTGCGATTTTTATTTTTTCTGGATCATACTCTGCCTTGTGTACATATACCAAGACGTTTCCATTATGAACATCTATTTCATAATTCTCTTTATGTGCGATACCATAATGTTGTGCAATCATAACGCCACAACAATCTTGTGACTCTACATCTCTTAGAAACTTTTTGACTTCTTCTTGCACAACATTCTTGTCGTAGTTTTTGTTTTCAAACAGAACGGTTGGTTTGTTCTGCCGATACATAATAAAATCACCCATTTCTTTGGCATTCCCGACAAAATCGATCTGGGCGGAAGGATACAGGTTTTGCAAGATACCCATCAACAGATTCTCAGAGAGTTTACCTTTATGAGAGGAGTTCTCAATCTTTTTTAGTAAATCGGTGACATTGCTTTGTAATGTACTTTGCGCTTGTTTGTTTCCTTGTGATATTTCTTTGAGTTCACGAACATTGTTTTCTTGGGCTTCTATTTTATGCTGCAAGCGTTGTTCGCTCGACGAAACGAGGTTGTGCATAAATGTTTGGGAAGTAACCATGGTTTTCGCGAATCGTCCGTCGATATTGGCGATAAACTCTTCAAGAGTATCTTTATTGATGGAGTTTTGTAGCAACTTGGTCGTATCTTTTTGAAACTCTAGCTGAAACTCTTTCCATTTCCCCTCCTGAGCGGATGGAATCCATTCTTTCAGTTTCCCTTCTAAAAGTTGGGTAGAATGGAGCAGCAAAGGGGATATTTTCTCGACGTTATTATGTGATAGAATGAGTTTCAGATCTTCCATGTAATCCCGTTTCATCTCTGCCATTTTCATCCAATGCTGTGTTTGTTGCTCATGTTGAGTCTTGGTCATAGTGGTTTGCAAGCCGTTCATCTGCTCGATGAGTTTGGTAGCCAGGCTATGATTGAGAGACGGTTGTGCATCTTGCAAAAGTTTTTCCAAAATGTCAATGAAAAATAGATTCATATCTTCCACATGCAAGGAAGGATGTGACTCGTAAAAGGTACATATTTTCGGATTTGAAAGAACTAGCATTTATGTATCAAAGACGGAAATCTTTATCTTTGTTTAACAGTATATGTACGAAATAATAAAAACGAAAAAATGTTTTTCCGTGCGTAACAAGAAAACGAAAAGGGTATTTTCTAAATGTACGACCAGAAAAAACGCTCGCCGTCAAACACGACTGTTGCGGGCATTACTGTATAATCCGAAATTCGTAAAAAAAAATTAGAATAAAATGGTTTATTATACACATATTCATGTTCCTTTTGTTGTTTTTAGTAAGGGTTACGTCGTTTCCTGTGAAGAAAATGAACATGGACTATGTAGATATCACTTTTGTTCCAACATGGGACGACGGTGAAGTTTCTTGGGAAAGAAACATCATTGAGGAATACGAAGAAATTATCAAGATATATCCGCCAACGCCTATACGACAAGAGTATAAGCTAATGACGGATACAATAATGAAGTATGTCCCTTTATCTGCCGTGACTGTGGGAATAGAAAATGGGGTTTATTACGAAACTTACGATTCATTACTGCAACAATCGCAACAAATCTTGTACGATAATTTATTGTGGAAAGGGACATTTTCAGAGAATTTCATTTTATTTACAGCACTGTTTCTTACTCTTACAAAAAGAAAAAAGAAGAATAAAATACTTCGGCGTTTAGTCGAAATGAATCCAACGGATGTACCTAAATTTCACAGAATAACTAAAACGGTTACCGTGTGGTTTCTCGCCTTGGTATCTATTTTTGCGAAAAACGTAGCAAGTGTCTTGTGAAATATTAGTTTTTAAAATTTTTGGTTACGAGTTTAAAATGCGTCCTGGGAAAATCGATTTAGTTGACCAAACGTATTTGTCAATGGATAAGCGTATAGATGCAGGATCTGTTGCCCACGAAAATTTAGCGAAAGAATGGAAAGCACAAAAGGATGAAACCTCTACGTACTTTGGTCTGTCGTTTGGTGGTTTAATTGCTGCTTTTTGTTCGTATACTTGTACTGCCACTTCCATTTTGTTGGAGAAGTTCTCTGGATTTTATTTAGATCAGTTCCTTCTGCTGATAATCGAGGAACATCCTCAAAAAGTGTTTCTTTTACCCAGAAATGAAATATCGAAATTTCTCCCTGGTTATCCAGTACTTGTCCATAACACAATGGTCATGTTAAAAGATACTTTTCACGTATTCGATCACATTTGGATGATCATTGGATATGACAGTAAACTCTCAAAACGAGGAAGACCAAAAGAGCAAATGAAAATAGAAGATTTGTTCATGGCAGATGAGAAAAAAAGAGTTCGGGTGAGACAAATATCAAAAAAGTCTCATAAAAACTGATCTAGAAACTCCTCGTCAGACAAATTTTTTTTCGCGATAAATTTGCCTCGAATGATGGCTTTTACTAAAGGTGTCCATGCGGAAAGATCGCCCATCAACTCGAAACATTCGTCTGTTTTCACGTTGAACAAAAAGCCGCGTTTTTTTTTGCGGTTCACCATTTGATACAACCAGCAATATAGGAGCAATTGTAGTTTGTGCTCAATATGAAGGTTTCCTGTACATTTGAATTCCCAAATACTGTTTTCTGTCATCAAGTCAACGCGTGCGGTAAATCGAAGACGAGATTTTTCAGGCATAACGTCAAAGAGACACGAGTCGAGATGAATATGATCAGCGTCATTCGAAGATTTAATAATGACATACTCTGCTTTCCATGGCTTGTCATCTGATTCTACTCTATTTGCTATTCGCAGGCTTGCTTTTTGCACCGTGTCTTCACTGATCCATTTACATTCCTCAAAAGGGATCTGTTTAATTTTCGAGTACAGTTTTTGTTGAATGGATACATACAAATTGGTCAAATACAAATATTCCTGAACCGTTTGGCATGTTGTCGGCATATGCAAAACAAGGTCATGTAGGTAAGAATGTTTAGGGTACGGAATCTCCACCATGGCTTTTGCGATGAGAGATGGAAGGATCGGAGTGGTACCCATCAATCGATCGAAAAACAAGAGCGGAAGAACAGTTCCGTTCAAATCACTCACGTCTTCAAACCCGTCTTTGGTTTCGATCAAATTATCCAAGGAGAGCGCGTCTGACGCTGGTTGGACTAGAATAAATAAACTATTGAGCGCAACAGTAATCTGTTCAAAGGTTTCTTCGGACATGAATCGAATGAGTTCAGTCGGCGTCGTATTTATTTTTTTTGATGGCTCTGACGGTTTTTCAGACGGAAACTGAACACATGGAGTGCCTTGGAATTGCAAAAACAATTCTTTTTGCATTTGCACGTGACTCATTTGCAAAAACGCAAAAGGTCTTACGTCGCTATTTTCGAACACATACAATTTTTCCATAGCACGGGTACATGCTACATAGATGGTGTGTGGTAAACGATGAATGGGATGATTTCGTGCATTGTAAAGAAAGTAGGAATGGTCAAAGCCTATGACAAACACGTATTTTCGTTGCCGTCCTTTGGCCGTGTGAAAAGTTGAAAATGCAATTTTATTGGCCATGATTCGAATATCGAGTTCTTCGGGTTGATCCACCATTGGGACATAGCAAGGAATATTCTGTTCCACGAGTCCGTTTTCGATTTTGCGCAGAAAACTGTTTTCTTTAATTGATCCGCCCAATATAAATATATCGTCAAATTTAGCCTGTTCCTCTCGAATCAACTTTACGATTTGCCCCACAATAGTCCGAACCATCATATTGTAATCCCTTCGAATGTAAAGCACCGACGGCCCGTCTTTGGTAGCGTTCATTTTTTTTTCATGTGGTTCCAAGAGCACCTTATTTACGAACTGCGCCATTGGATGTGTAATTCGGTACGAAGTACGTAATGTACCATATTCAAAGTGAGGAGTCAAAAGACTCTTGTGGTGTCTCCAGCACGCTGGTGCATAGGTCAAGAAACGTGTATCCGCACCTTTAAAATCGTAGAGTCCTTGCTTTTCGTCTCCCAATATGCACAACACTACGTCTTTTTGAAACGATAAGAAATATGCGACAAAATCATAGTATAGACGTGTCATGTCTTGTGCTTCATCAATGACCAATACATTGATGAAGGGAAGCGTCGGTGCTCTTTTTTCTCGTAAAATGAGTCGAATCCCTTCGTCTGTCTGCCCTTCTCGTCCAAAATAGTGATATGCCAGGCTGTGATACGTATGTACGTAAATATTGGTTATTCCATATTTCAGGATGGATGCCTGAAACTCTTTTCTGAGAGATTTGTTGTAAGTGATTTGCATAAATTGAACGGGAATCTGCTTAGCACACGCTAGAATAGTCGTAGATTTTCCAGATCCAGCGCAAGCATTTACATAAACATTTTTTCGGTCTTTTATCCAATCAATTATTTGTTGTTGTTCGTCGCTAGGCGAAAACATTTAGTTTTTATAGTAATTGTCTTTATGTTGGAGCGGATAACAATCATTTTTTTTCTTGAAAAAAATTGACAATTAGATTTCCTTTATTTTCATAAACAGGAATGTTAACAAAGTTACAATTGTTCTTAACTATTTGGCTAGCTTTTACTTACGGTTGTCTCATCGGATATGACTCGATAAGGAAAGGTCATTCATATGTTCTTTTAGCAGACGAGTTAATTCTTATTCTTTCAACTGTGTATTGGGTGTTGTATGTGTTTCCCTTTATCATTCGTTTCTTCTTAGCGTAAAAATTAAAATATTAATAGAGCGAAAGCACTGTTGGATTGTGATCGGCAAAATAAAAATCGAAAATGTCATTATTTTCCTGAAAAAGGAGGTACCAAATATTTACTTCCCATGTCAAATGTTTTTTTTCGGCAAACAGTGAAAGGCATTTGGATTTCATTCTCTCGGCAAAACGCAGCAACTGAGTTTGATTTCCTCCCACGACGGAACCACAAAAGAACCAGGCTACTCTACAAAACAAGTCTTGAGAACAATGATCGTTGGGGTTTATACAACTGGCGATACGCACTTTTGAGTACGTTTTGCGGGCTATATTTTCTAGAAGGGTTGAAAAAAGGCCATCGTCGCGAATCATATGGTAGATTCCAAAATCAATCCAGACAAAATCAGAGGTTTGAAAAGGATTTTTTTCTATCGCCATGCGCAACCATTCTGTTTTATGGCACTGAACAATCATATATTCCGGAGTATCTTTTTTTGGATTGTTAGTGCACAAATTCGGGCTTTGCCAATGCTCGAGGAATGGACTCATATAATTGTCTTTTCTCTCGAAAAGAATGAATTGCGTCATTGGATATTTTTCTAAACAGTCTTTGTAATAAGTTTCGTATATGCATGATTCTAGGAACATTACTTTGGGAATGGGCATGGAAAGCATTTTATTGCCATATTCTATATACTTTTCGACTGTACGAAAATCTATTTGGTTGATTTGGGACATAAAAGCAGTCACTATTGTAACCATTTTCTTATGAAAACATTATTTTTAGTCAAAACAAGCCTATAAATCATATACAGTGTGCAAGAGAAGGCAAAACGAATAGTCGTTCGAATTCAAATCGAGTAAACGTCCATATGCATCGAGCAGCCGAATCTGAAACCGCGACAAATCAACAGGACCGAAATAGCGCCTTGGCGCCCCAATTATTTGCAGAGGTTGACCGGGTAAGCAAGTAATACGAGCCAAAATGGAGGGTGGCATGGTACTTATTTCTGTACTTGGTTCAAAAGGTGCAATCGCCCGATTTTGGAAATCGTCAATACTTAGAAAAAAGTATGCTGTATGCGCAAACGGATTAGGAAGCGACTCACCCATATAAACCTTTTTGCCGCTGTATTTATCTTTTGTGAACCCCAGAAGATTTCCGATTTTGGACAGCGATGAAGTATGTCCATGAAGATCAATGGAAAAGTCCAGTCGCAGTTCGGTAATTTGGTCCGCATAAACGTCATCCTGCGGCTCAGTACTGATCATCAATAGACACTTTCCAGATCCATAAGGATCGAGCATCCATTCCAACATAAGAAACGGAGTGTATTTTTGTTCAGAAAACAATCGATTTAGAGTAGTTAATAAGGAGGAGGTTGTGTAATGACCATTAGGCAATAAAAACATGTGCGGATACTCCTTCTCTCGTGTTAACACATTCATGTATAAATAGTGATTGCCAAGGGTAGATGTAATGGAAGGGATCAACTCGTGACAGATCTCAAATGAGGTACATTCTAGCGAAAGAACTTTCTGTATTCGGTTGGGAAGAGAAAGCGCAAAATCGCAACTATTGGATGGAAGTGTGCGAAACCGGCTATCGACCGAAATGCACTTCTTTAACACGCGTGTATCGATAGGATTTAAAGTGCCGGTGAAAAAATCACTCGCTTGTGTGTATGTAAAGGCTGTAGAAGAAGTAGGAATGATATTTTCTTCTCTCGATGGAGGGGGTAAATATTTTGGATAATTGTTTATTTTTTGTGGAGGGATCGATGTCGGATGTTTTACGGGAAGAGACTCAAAAAGCCGGGTTTTTGCCGCTTCTAAAAAAGCTAAAAAATCACCGACTAAATAAGTGGGTATATGTCCGCCACCTAAAAGTAAATACCTGATATCGACCATTTTAGCTTCAATGTCATCTCCACTGAAAGATAAGGGCAGTTGAAAGAAACGTTGTAGATCCGTGATGGAATAGTTATCCATATCAAAATCAAAATCCGTCATTTGGATAGGGTCAGAACAGAATAATTTTGAATGACCCCTTTAGAAAAGCGTTACCTTACACTTTTTTTAGGACACACTTTATATATATGTCTTGCTCGTGCAGAAATCCTAAAATATCATTGTTGTACGGCGGAGAAAGTTATTGCGTAACTTGTAAGGAGCACACCAAAAAAAAAAAGGGTTACACAGGCCCGATGGGCCCGATCGGGTTGATGGGTCCTAGCGGATCGATAGGTCCAAGCGGGCCAATGGGTATAATCGGTCCGACGGGACAATTTGGAGGAGTTGTCACGGCGTCTATATTACCGTCGGCAGATTTTGACATTGGATCTGCGAATCAAAAGTTTAATACTATATATTGCCAGTCGATTTCAGCTACAAATGCATTATTTGAAGGGACATTGTCTTTACCTGTAGGGACCACGGTCGGTGGAATCGCGGTAGGAACAATAAAAATCAACGGATCCCTGTCTGCGCCACCCTCTGTTGCGTCGACCGAACGTGGAATCGCGAGTTATGGAATCTCGAGTTTTAGTCAAGTGACTGACCCTGCCATTGGTGATTCATACATTGTAGATGGAGAGTTATGGGTGTATGACGGCTCGTCGTTTGTGAATATTGGCGCCATACAGGGACCCGCAGGACCTATGGGAGATATTGGATATACTGGAACCACTGGAACCACTGGTCCCATAGGACTAGCGGGTACGACTTATACTTTTTCTAGCACAAGTGCCAATGTTAGTTACCCTAGTTCCAACACAATAATGGCGACAACAGATGATCTTTGCATAGTGTCCATGTTAGAAAGCTATTCCTCGTTTAGTTTTTCGTTTTCAGCACCGTCCCTTGGCACAACCGTCGGATTGAGCAGTGATCGTAGTAGTTTTATCTATAGTTTTTTGTTCGCCGAAAGTTATTGTATCTTTAAACAAAATGATATTCAATTGAATCTTTTCGATGTCGAATCGACCGACTATTTTGAGTTCTTGTTTGTCGACGGAATCCTCCAAGTGTTTCAAAACAATGCGCTTTTGTTCTCCAAGAAGTCTGCCATGACTTTCCATCCTTTGTTTCAATTAAACGTTGCAAACGCTCGAATACCAAATATTTCATTTAATTTCATTCATGTAGGTAACACGGGACCTACAGGTGAAACGGGAATCAGCGGACCGACAGGTCCGACGGGGAACACCGGTGCTACTGGTCTTATCGGTCCAACGGGATTCACAGGTATGATGGGACCTGAAGGCAAACAAGGCTATCCCGGCACTGCCGTGTTTACGGGATGTACTGGACCCGTCGGTCCAGAGGGCAGAGCAACGTTGACGGGGGCTACTGGGTATTCGGGAAATTCGGGACCAACGGGTCCCACTGGATCCAGCGGAGCTACAGGTCCGACGGGTATGACAGGTGAAACGGGACAAACTGGTCCCAGTGGGTTTACAGGTTCTACGGGCTTTACGGGAACTAGTGGATCGACAGGAAGTACCGGATTTACTGGATGTACGGGAAGTACAGGTCGAACGGGGCCCTCTGGACCTACTGGAAGTACAGGTTGTAGTGGAAGTACAGGTCGAACGGGGCCCTCTGGTCCATCGGGTCCTTCGGGTTCATCAGGGTCCACGGGACCCACTGGTTCCACAGGCCAGTCCGGTCCGTCCGGACCTACTGGTTACACGGGTTCTACAGGACAAACCGGAAATACAGGCAATTCCGGTCCTAGCGGATGTACAGGTGTGACGGGATACACTGGAACAACAGGGACTACAGGTGGGACAGGATCGACAGGCGCGTCCGGTCCCACTGGCGAAACAGGTCCTACCGGCTACACAGGACATACTGGTCCCACAGGAAATACTGGCGAAACGGGACAAACAGGTCCAACCGGTCCTTCCGGACCAAGTGGATGTACAGGGAGTACAGGAGTTTCGGGTTCAACAGGTACAACGGGTCCGTCTGGTTCAACAGGTCCGACGGGTGTAACTGGTATGACTGGAATGAGTGGACCAACAGGTATGACTGGTTGTACGGGTCAAAAAGGTGATCAGGGTGAGAAAGGATTTGCAGACAATACCGGTGCGACAGGGAACTCTGGTCCTACGGGCTTTACGGGAACCACGGGCGAAACCGGACCCACAGGTTCTAGCGGCCCAACGGGCTCTACGGGCTTTACGGGAACCACGGGCGAAACCGGACCCACAGGTTCTAGCGGCCCAACGGGCTCTACGGGCTTTACGGGAACCACGGGCGAAACCGGATCC
>Ga0070374_10000308_pt1 | contig 19223 bp, 17 predicted proteins | sample LauGreSuBDMM15SN_2_FD_66374 | JGI IMG/M metagenome (GOLD analysis project Ga0070374, IMG submission 66374) | Freshwater lake microbial communities from Lake Michigan, USA - Su13.BD.MM15.SN (version 4) (version 4) | ecosystem: Environmental > Aquatic > Freshwater > Lake | place: Lake Michigan...
CCGCTATATAAAGTTCTGGTATCAAAATAGGCAATGGTACTTCCTTGAAAAATAGAACTTGTTTGAATTAAGCGACCACTCATATCAAACAGCTCAACTTTTAAATCACTTGTTGTTAAACCATCGCTTTGCACAGCAACTATATCATTCGCAGGATTAGGGAAAACTGAAATTTGTAATCTATGGTTTTTAAATAAGTTTAATGCTGTTGTACTTGGTTTATATTGGGTAACGGCTTCGGTGATTGAAGTTACCTTTGCTGCAGTTTTTACGCCATAATAAGTTGGACCAATTAAATAAGGATAAGCCGAATTCCAATTAGCATCTACAGTTGCAAAATAACAATAAATGCCATTAGGATATTCTGGCGTTTTACAAAATCTTCCGTTGTGAATATCCAAATAATCAGGGGTAGCAGCGGAAGTAGCGTTGTACTGATAATCTTCTCTGAATAAGCCCAAAGGATAAGTAGCATTCACTGGAGGACCAGCTGTTACTGTAGCTCCGGTATATAAAGTTGTGCGAGTAGTAATACTACGCAAAGTAAAACTTGATTTTATCCTTACTATGCCTCCTGTGCCATCGGCATTTTTATATCCATAAGCACCATAAACCGGAAAGCCGTCATAAGCATATCCAATAAGTGGAGAATGTTTGGTTGAATCAATTACATATAAACCATCGGCATCGTACAAATTACAAACGGTAGAAATTACGATTTGATCCAATTTAAATGCACTGGGGTTTTGGTGATGGTGATAGTTGCCCATTGCAGGGTGACCTTTGGCACAATCGAAACCACCTCGCTCTGCAAGAATAGCATCGCGGTTCCAAACGCCATCGCCCATACCACCAAGTGGTCCGCCTTTTAGCGAATTGGTAGAATTTTGCCAAGAAACGCCGTCTCTATAATCAAACATGGCAACACCATTGGTAAAAATACCAATATTTCCTCCTGAAGTAGGAGTAGCTACTCCTGTATTTTGAACTGGGCTCAATGTGATTTTAAAGATGGCATTTTGGCTTGTTGTAATAGAAGGATTGCCATCTAAAAATGGACCTGTAACATAAGCAGGCACCCCATTAGCTCTTATATAAACTGATGCAGCAGAATAATAAACGCCTAGCACATTTGCAGAATCTGCATCATTGATAGCCGTAGAATTGTTTCTTATATAATGCCTGCCTTTTATGCCAGTAGTATTTTGAAGCCATGAAGTAACGGCAGGGCCTTGCGCAAAACTAGCTAATCCTAAAAATAGCAAAACGCCAAATGTAAATAGTCTTTTCATATGATTAATAATTATGTTATTATAATTTAACTCTTTAAACAAATACTATTCTTTAACAAACTTTTTTATAATAACAGTTTTTGTTTTTTCATCTGTTACTTGCATAAAATAAACACCATTGGCAAGTGACGATACATCGATTCCGTTTTGCCATTCTGGTTGCGGTAACATACGAATTGCTTTGCCCATTAAATTAAGAATGGAGATATAATATACCTTTGCATTTGGATCAGCAAAATTAAAATACACCTTATCATTACTTGGATTTGGGTATAAGGTAAAGCTACTTTGATCTTTGCTCAGTGCACTTAAACCAGAAGTTGGTCCGGTAACTATAAATTGTCCCATCATGCCTTCATCTTCATGCAAAGAAATATGGCAATGATACATAAAGGGATGTAAGGGGTCTGCAAAATCATCAAACTTAGCTATGAACCTAACTGTTTGTCGCGCAGGAATAAATACCACATCTTTCCAGCCTGCTTGAGCGGCTGCGGGAGCAGCACCATTTACAGACAAAACATTGAACTCTACATCATGAATGTGAAATGGATGTCCAAAATTTGACGTGCTATTTATCTCCCATATTTCTGTATTGTTCAATGGCACATTATAATTATCGTAATTGATATCGAACAACTTGTGGTTAATAACAAATGCTACCCCTTGCACGCCTACAATATTGGTATCGGTAATGGTTAGGTACCTTGTTGTATTGGCATTTGCTGCCAACAAAGGTGTGATGGTTCTTAAAACAGTTGGAATGGTTGTAATGGGTTTAGCGGTTTGTGCAACAACGTTTATGCGTAAAATATTAAAGTCTTTTCTGGCTAAGAAATTAGCAAATGGTCCATTAGGAAATAAATCTCCACCCGCAACATTTTGTGGCAATTTTGAATTGTATGCTTTTAAATCAATTGACTTTCCTAAATCTGCAGAACAATTAACTAGTATCTCTATTCTTTCTCCAGCATGCAATATATAACTGGTTACAGAAACAGGTGCAGCAAGTAAACCGCCATCCGAAGTAATTATATAAAATGCACGGTTATCACTAAACCCTAAATTATAAGAACGCTCAACTGCACCATTTAAAACCCTAAAACGCAATACTTGTGCAGGCACATTGTATTGAGCTCTCAAAGTTCCATTGGTTAACATACTGTCGCCATAAGGCACCAAACCAAATTGATTAGAGGTACTAAAATCTCTATCAGTCAGCACCAATGGAATGTCATCAACACCATAAGTTCTTGGTAATGGAAGTGCAGACTCTACCTCATCTCTCACAATAATTAATCCACCAATGCCTTTGGTTATTTGTTCCATTGTCATTTCATGTAAATGCGGATGGTACCAATAAGTTGCTGCATCATTTTGAACCTTCCAATATGGCTGCCATAAGGTGCCTGGAGGAATTACCTGGTGCGGACCGCCATCCATCACAGCTGGCAAATGCATGCCGTGCCAATGTAAAGTGGTGGAATCATTTAAACCGTTCTTAACATTCATTCTCACGGTATCGCCCTTGTTAATAAACAAAGTGGGACCCCAAAATTTAGCATTAATACCACCTGTTATGGTTTGGTTACCCGATGCTACAATTTGTGAAAAGGTATCTTTGATATTTAAATTAAAGGTAGTACCAGATAAGGTATCCGGAACGGCCATGTTGTTGTACTGTGCCTTGGTTATAAAACCAAACAACAACAACAAACAAGCGATTAAAGTATTTTTCTTTGTATTCATTTTATTTCTGATTTCAAATTTTAGACGATTTAATTTCACTTTCCATTCGCTCTTCCAAAAAACACTTCTCGAGGATAAGAATAGGAAGGGTTAAATAGGAAATGCTTGTCGGTTAAAGTGAGTAAGAACGCCGTTAAATCAACTTTTTCATTAGACGATAATACAAATGGTTCAGATAATTCTTTTGCTAATGTGCTAACTTTACTCTTTTGTGACACGTAGTGATTCAATACCTCAGAAATTTTCTTGAACCTACCATCGTGCATATATGGATATGAAAACTCAATATTGCGCAATGTTGGCACTTTAAATTTAAATGAATCTTGCGGGTTCTGGCTGACCCTAAAACGCCCATAATCCTTTAAAAATGGGTCAACAATTAGACCATTATTTTCAAATTGCAAATTGGTAAACAATGGTTCCGTATGGCAGGTGTTACAATTCTTTTTAAACAACAGATAACCCCTCTCCTCTTGACTGGTAAATTTCCCTTTGCCACGCATCACAGAATCATACTTTGAGTTTGAACTAATAAGTGTTAACATGAATTGCGAAATAGATTTCAATAGTCTTTCACCATTTATTACACTATCATTAAAAGCTTGATAAAACAAAGCAGGATATAAGTGTGAATGTTGCAATTTAGCTACTACATTTTTTATATTTTCTCCCATTTCACTAGGATGATTGATAGGCGCTAAGGCTTGCATGTCTAAGTGATTGACGGATCCATCCCACATAAAATTTGTATGCCAAGCCAAGTTCATTAATGCAAGTGAATTACGCATGCCAATGCTATCACCAATACCATGACTCAAGGCGTGATCTACATGCGTAAAAGCAGTGTATTGTGAATGACAACTTGCGCAAGAAATAGTATTGTTCTTAGATAAAATTGGATCATAAAAAAGTGCTCTTCCCAATAATATTTTATTTGGAGTTAAAGGATTCTTTTTAAAATCATAGCTCGATTTAGGCCAGTTTTTTGGCGCAACAAAAATTGGTTCAGACCGAAACCTAAATGCAAAAATGGTGATGAATACTAATAAAATAAAAAAGATTCTTTTCTTCATTTAGGGATTATGCTAAAAGATTTTTGAACCCAATGCGACCATTTAACCGCTTCTATTGAAGGCGACATGATATGATTTTCTTTATTTAAATCGGCTTGAACCAAAACCTTTTTTAAATCGATTTCAATTACAAAACCATCCTCATTGATTTGATCCAAAATAATTGTTTTACAAGCAAGGAAGGGGTATTGGTAACCTCCTAGATGGAATTGAAATTCATTTTTATTTGCCGAAGATGAAGACGCCAATCCCTCTAATTTAAAGTTGATATACCCATTCTGCCAAGTCCAATACATGCCTTTTGTTGGATCCAAATCTCCTCCCAAAGCACCAGAAACATTGGTAATGCTATCAATTCCTAATTCAAAAGAGATTTGCGAAAAAGTGATAGTGGGTGGTATCAACAAATTCCATTTCAATGATGTGCTATTTTCTACATCAACCAAATGAAAACTATTTTCTTCCTGCCAAACAACTTTGCCTTTATCTAATAAACGTAATTTAGAAACATAAAATTTAAGCACTTGAATTTGTATGCTATCTGCACGTGCAATGTGATACCAATCCGTTCCTACATTTAGCTTTTGGTTACCAAAAACAGGACTTAGCAATACAGGCAAAACCTTGTTCTGGGCTTGTAACCCTAGAGAGCATAACAACAATAAAATAAACAAAAATTTAACCTTCATTACTAAGCGGCAAGATATAAAAATACCTAACAGCAAATTAGACGATAAAAATTTAAAAATCCTGTTGTGTTGAAATAAGTAATTCAGAATGTTGAATTCAGAATTTCTTTCTACTCCTTACTCTGAGGGGCCTTTTTTATTGGCTGTTAAAAATTAGGCCTGATGCTCATATCAGCATAATAATCCAAGATATAATTTACTGCATCATCGGCTGAATCAACCACTTTAAACAAAAACATATCATCCGGACTCACATTCTTCTCCTGCTCGCACATTACCTGTTTAATCCAATCAATTAAACCACCCCAAAACTCACTTCCAACAAGCACCACAGGGAATTGTGCCACCTTGTGGGTTTGAATCAAAGTGAGCGATTCAAATAGCTCATCTAAAGTTCCAAATCCACCGGGCATGGCAATAAAACCTTGCGCGTATTTCACAAACATTACCTTACGTACAAAGAAATAATCAAAATTGATATTCTTATCCCTATCCACATACCTATTAAAAAATTGCTCAAATGGCAACTCAATACCTAAACCTACAGATTTCCCCCCAGCCTCAAATGCACCTTTGTTACCTGCCTCCATAATGCCCGGACCACCACCTGTTATGACCCCAAAACCAGCATGAACCAATTTGCGTGCAATTTCTTCAGCTAATAAATAATAGGGGTGATCGGCTTTGGTTCGAGCCGAACCAAAAATAGAAACACATGGGCCAATTTTGCTCATCTTCTCAAAGCCTTCAACAAACTCAGCCATGATTTTGAAAGTAGCCCAGCTATCACTTACCTTTATCTCTGGCCAATCTTTCTTCTGAAATGCCTTCTTTATTCTCTCTTCTTCTATCGGATCTGTCATAGAATATTTTTCTAACGATGAGCACTAATTTTGCCACGAAGACACAAAGACTCCAAGTTTTTATTAAATAAATTCGTTACTTTTTAATTGTATTTATTTTTACTACCAAATATTAAAAAACTTTTAGTGTCTTGGAGCCTTGGTGGCAAAAAAACTACCCCAAAAGTTCCTTTAAAACAGCGGAGATAATTTTGCCATCTGCCTTGCCAGCCAGAGCTTTCATGGCAAGAGGCATTACTTTACCAAAATCAGCAGCAGAACTTGCTCCTGCACTAGTAATTACTGTTTGTAAAGTAGTACGTATCTCTTCTTCACTCATTTGCTTTGGCAAATAACGCTCAATTACAGTCAATTCATCTTGCTCTACCTTGGCCAAATCTTCACGCTTGTTCTGCAAATAAATATCTAAAGATTCTTTGCGCTGCTTGGCCAACTTTTGAAATATCTTTAACGCAGCCTCATCTGTAACCAGGCCATTAGCACCTGGCTCACTGGCAGCCAATAATAAAGCAGATTTTAAGCTTCTTAGTGCTCTTAAACTAACCTCTTCCTTGGCCTTCATGGCAGAAATTACATCTGCATTTATTTGTTCTTGTAATGTCATAATGATAACTCCTATTTCTTCTTAGTTAAATATTTAGCTCCTTTACCCAAAAAGAAGGTAAAAGTATCGCTTCTTAATCCCAAGCGCAAAGTCTCCAATGGAATAATATCATTTGGTGCAATATTTCCCATATTTACATTAGCGCCTACCAACTTAATAAAATAAGTTTGTTGCGCTTTTTGTGGTGCTTCCCAAATTATTTTTTCTTCCGGAATTTTTGTAAGTATTTCTTGAACCAAGCCTTCACGAACTTCTCCGCTACTCCTGTATACACCAACATTTCCCGCCTCACGTGCTTCTGCAATTACTTTCCAAGAACCTGCTTCAAGTTCAGTCTTCATCAATTCTATCCATTGATAAGGGGGTATAATCTTTTCTACATCTTTACTACCAACCTCGCTCAATACCGTAACATGTTTGCTCAATTTTTGTATGTACTCCAACTTTACATCATGCGGCAACTCAATGGAACCATCAGAAATTTCGGCATGCTTCATGCCATATTTTTCCAATAAACGGATATAATCCTCAAATTGATTTCTTACAATATATGCCTCAAATAAAGTACCCCCAAAATAAACTATAATGCCATTTTCTTGGTACAATTTAATTTTCTCTTCAAGCCTAGGCGTAACATACGATGTACCAAAACCCAATTTTACAATATCTGTGTACTCTCCACTTACAGAAATCATGTCTTCTGCTTCACGAATACTTAACCCTTTATCCATCACCATGTTTAAGCCACTTTCGCGTGGTTTAACAGGACGTTCAGGAATGTGTTTTAGTTTAAAATTTTTCATGTTTTTCTTTCAATTAAGTCATCGGCACAAATTGCCCAAGGAGCGCAAAGGTATTCTTTAGTAAAGTAAAAAGGAAGAAATAGTGACATCAATTTAGGTTGCCTCTATGTGCATCAATTATAGCTAAAATATCGCCTGCCTTTCTCAAGTTTGGCGCAATGTCAAAAACCAAAAAATGATCGTTAAAATTTAGTGACAAGGCCAATTCTAAGTGTTTTAAAGCTTCCTTTACCTCACCCAATTCGTAATAATAAATTGTTAACCTATAATGGTATTGGTGACAAACCTTATCAAAAATTAAGCCTTCAAGAATTAACGCAATAGCCTCTTTTAATTTCCCCTCTGAATACCTAATCAAACTCCAATCTAAATAAGCTTCCATCATGCCAGGGTCAAGCTCAACCAACTTTGCATAAATATCTTCTGCCTCTTTTACAAAACCTTGCTTGTACTCACATTCTGCTAATACCAACAAAAACTCTGCATTATCAGGCTCCAACAAAACTGCCCTCTTAAAATGTTGCAATGCTTCCTTGTGAACATTCTCTTTTTCGTAGGTAATGCCTATTCCAAACCAAGCCTCTGCTAAATTTGGATTTAATTGAGCAGCCTTTTTATATTGAGCTCTGGAATCTAAAACCCTACCTAGGCGCTCATAACAACCGGCTAAATTGCAATAAGAAATACTATCACCTCCCTCCAAACGTATCACCTCCAAATATTCAACAATTGCCTCTTCAAACTTATCCTGCTCCACCAAAATATTGGCCTTATTAAACCTAGCAATCGAATAATCTTCATCAATCGCTAAACAATAATCAAACGACTCCAATGCCTTGTCATGGTCGTTCATTTTGCTGTAAGTTACACCTAAATTATACCAAGCACCAATATTATATGGATCCATATCTATGAGCTTGTTTAAATACCTTAACGACTCAGAATAATTACTCAATAAATCATAACAATGAGCTAATTCGTAATAGGCTTGTTCCAATTCAGGTTCATCTTCAACAATCAGCTTAAAATATTTTGCTGCAGTTTCAAATTCATCACAATCATCATATACGTAGGCTATTTCAAAAAGCATATCTAAACGCTCATCAGTATGCATTAATGCCTTTTCAAAATACTCTGCAGCCTCTTCTAAATTCAATTGATGAACGCAAATTTCACCTTTTAAAAAAAACAACTCAGAATTAAAAGGTTCATATAATTCGGCTCGATCCAATTCCGCCTGGGCCTCATCGTATTTTTCAGACAATACAAATATTTCCGCCAATTTAATCCAAAATCCAATATTCATTGGATACATTTCCTTGCCAAAATCTACCGCCTCCATTGCCTTCTTTAACTTTTCAGTTTGAACGTAATATTCAATAATTCCTTCAATGGCATCGGCATCAAAATAATCCTTGGTTTTATTCCGAATCATTTTCTCATACCGCTGCACATTGCTGCTAACTTCTTCCCCCAAAAAATCATTACCATCCATACGCAGGTGTTTTATAAATCAAATTTAATTTTTACTTGTCATACCTAAAAGCTAAAAAGCTCGTTTTTTTTCGAAATCTTTGAACATTCGTTAAAAACATAAATTTCAAAAATGACAAAATTTTTAGTATACAGTGTGTTAACGCTGCTTTCAGCTGATTTGTTCTCACAAACTTTGCCAAAATCACAGAGTCAGGCAAATTGGCAGCAAAAAGTGGATTACAATATTGAAGTTTCCCTAAATGATTCGTCAAATACACTCACAGCCCTTGAAAAAATGGTTTACCACAACCAAAGTCCAAATGAACTCACAGAAATATACATTCACCTATGGCCAAATGCTTATAAGTCTAGAACCACAGCCTACGCTAAACAAGAGTTGGAAAACGGAAAAACCAATTTCCATTTTACTGACCCAAGCAATAGAGGATGGATAGATTCCTTAGATTTTAAAGTAAATGGCGAAATAGTAAGCTGGAATCTTACTTCTGATATTGATATAGCAGTTATAAAATTAACCAAACCTTTACAATCTGGTCAGTCTATAGAAATTACCACTCCATTTGTAGTTAAAATCCCAAATGTGTTCTCTCGAATGGGGTTTGAAGATGGTGTTTATTGCATCACCCAATGGTACCCTAAACCCGCAGTTTATGATGTAAATGGCTGGAATCCTATGCCCTATTTAAACCAAGGCGAATTTTACAGCGAGTTTGGAAAATTTGAGGTAAGCATTACCCTTCCTAACGAATACCTGCTTGCTGCAACAGGTGAAATGCAAGACCAAAAAGAAAAAGAATGGTGGTTGGCTCGATCCAAAAATTTAAGCACCAAACATTTTGCAGAAACAGAAACCAAAACACTCAAATTTGTGCAAGATTCTGTGCATGATTTTGCCTGGTTCTGCAGCAAAGAATTTATGAGCGATAGAAGTGAGGTTACCCTATCCGATGGCAAAAAAGTTGAAACCTGGATTTTTGCCAAAGCAAAAGACGAAAATGACAAACCCAAAGGAATTGAATATGTTAACGAAGCCGTGAATTTTTATTCCGAAAAAGTTGGCAACTACCCATACTCTATTGTACAAGTAGTTATTACTCCATTGAAAGCAGGTGGTGGAATGGAATACCCAACTATCACCAATTGCGCAAGCATCGATAAAACAACTATCATTCATGAAGTTGGACACAATTGGTTTTATGGAATTTTAGGTTCAAACGAAAGAGACTATCCGTGGATGGATGAAAGTTTTAATACCTATTATGAAAATAGAAACTCCAAGGAAAATAAAAGACAAATTGAACCTGGACAAAGTTTAAACATTTCTCAAATTTTGGGACAAATAGACCAAAGTACCTTGCTCTATAAATACACTGGTAGAAAAAATATGGATCAAGCCGGAAACTTACATTCTGCAGAGTATACCGACAATAATTATGGAGCCATTATTTACGCTAAAAATCCACTGGCATTTGGCTACTTACAAGGGTATTTGGGCACAGAAAAATTTGATGCCATGATGCATGCTTACTACGAAAAATGGAAATTTAAACACCCGCTTCCAAACGACTTCAAATCACATGCAGAGGAGTTCACAAATGATACTTTATCTTGGTTTTTTGAAGGTGTTTTAGGTTCGACCCAAAAATTAGATTACAAAATTGTTTCAGCAAAAAATGGGCAATTGAAAATTAAAAACAATGGCTCACTTGTTGGTCCTTTGCCAATTACTCAAATGCTGGATGATACCAGCAAAAATACAAAATGGATAAGTGGGTTTAACGGAACTAAAGCCATTGATGCAAACAGTTTAAATTTTCCAGCAAGCAAAGAATCTGCTAACCTAATTTATAGAATCGATGGAGAAAAACAAACTACCGAATTGTATAGGCAAAACAACACCCTAGTAGTAAAAGGTAACTGCAAAACCTGCGCTGCTATTAAGCTACAGCCAATTGCAAACCTCGAAAATGATAATGCAAAACAAATATTTTGGTCGCCCATTTATGCGTATAATGTTTACAATAAAAGCATGCTTGGATTGGCCTTCTACAATAGTCTTTTCCCTCAAAAGAAAAATGAGTTTGTGTTCATGCCTGTTTATAGTTTTAATACAAACGATGTAAATGGCTATGCAAATTATTGGCACAATTTCTATCAAGAAGGTAAAATCAGAAACATTCAGGTAGGTTTTAAATCTGCCCGCTTTGCCACTAAAGGGGTATTTTATATTAGCGGTGATGACAAGTTAAATGCACTACTAGACTCAGCGATGTCGAATACTGGTACTAGGTCATATTACGACAATATCACCTACGAAAAATTCGCCCCATTTATAGCTATACATTTGAAGCCAAAAAAATTAAGGAGTTCAATTGAACAACAAATTGAACTTCGATACATCATGGTTAATGAACAAGCCCAAGATAGAGGTTATCTGTATCAATTTGGATCCGACCATTATGGTACAGGTGAAGTAAAATATACCTATGTTAATCCTCATGCATTATACCCTATTACAGCCAAAGCATTTATCCAATCTGGCTTGCACAACGTAACTTTCAATAAAATTGGCTTTGAGTGGAACCAAGGAATTAAATACAAAGACGGCAAAAAATCTGCTGAAATTAGAATCTTCTCTGGAGGATTTTTATTTGATAAAATTGATGCTGTTGGCTCAAAAGATGATTATTATTCATCGCGCACTTTTTACCAAGCAGGAGCCAAAAGTGGCAGCAACGATTTCACCTACGATGAGGCAATGATTGGAAGAGAAGAAAGTCTTCAGAATATTGCCAACCCAGCAAATGCAGGAAACTCTGGTTCCGAAAATTTATATGGAAGACAAATATTGGCTTCGGATGCAGGATTTAGAAATTTTGCGAGCGTTGGTTCAAGCCGTTCTTTTTTAAGCGCCCTGAACCTAACCATTCCTGCGCCAATACCTGTTCCAATTGGCATTTACGCCGATTTTAGTTATTGGCAATCTCCTTCAGGTTATACCTGGATTAGTGGGGTAGCAGGCACCACCTCTGTGTATTATGCCCCTAAAATGAATCTTACCTACAATGGTGGAATTTATGTGAGAGTAATTAAAAATGTGCTGTCTATTTATGTGCCACTTGTTAGCAGTTCTGATGTTAAAAGTGCATGGGATACCAATGGTTATACTTCCTTCTTTAGCAGAACCAGTTTTGTGTTCAACCTCAATAAAATTAACCCCATTTCACTCATCCGCGACTTAAAACTATAATCCTAAATTATTCTTTTATAAGTTGTAGTTTTGCATAAGAATTAATTACAAATTCACAATGTCGATTATTAAGTTACCACTTCATTTTGAGGGCTCACTTGGTGAAAAAAACCTTTATACACTCTTTGATTCGGGTGCCACTTTCTCATGCATCAATGCGGAGGCTGCGGAAGGCTTAGAAACTCAAGTTAAACTAAGGAAACCACTAGAAATTGCAACTGCAGCAGAAGGTCATTATTTAAAATTAACCCATCGAGTTGCCATGGATTTTTATTACAACGACATCCGCCTCTCAGATGAATTTATGGTCATTCCAAGCTTATCAGAAGAAGTAATCCTTGGGGAAAATACTTTCCAAAAATGGCGCATCAAACTAGATTTTGAACACGATACCATAATCATAGACCCCAAAGTTGCCAAAGCCATTTTAAAAACAATTAAAACCATTGGTAATCATGGATTCGACAAGCTCACCATGACGTCGTCATTACGTCACCATTAGCTTATCGAAGGGCCTTAAACCAAAGAAAAAAAACTCAGTGCCTTAGCGCCTTTGCGGCAAAAAAATAAACATTCAAAAATTAAACATATGTCAAACACACAAAGCTTCTCATTAGATTTCCTAAAAACACTCGGAATCTCAAATCATAATACTGGTACCTCAACTGGCCAAAACCACTTCGCTTCTGGCAATGCACCTACCAGAGAAATTTTTTCTCCTGTAGATGGAAACTCAATTGGTAGCGTTTCATTCACAACCGAAGAAGAATACAATACAGTTATAAAAAAAGCAGAAGAAGCTTATAAAATATGGCGCACCATTCCTGCTCCTAAAAGGGGAGAGATTGTTCGCCAGTATGGTAATTTACTTAGAGAGTACAAAGATGCATTGGGCCATTTAGTAAGTTATGAAATGGGCAAAAGCTTGCAAGAAGGATTGGGTGAGGTTCAAGAAATGATTGACATCTGCGATTTTGCTGTAGGCTTAAGTAGGCAATTACACGGACTCACCATGCACAGCGAAAGGCCAAACCACCGCATGTACGAGCAATACCACCCAATTGGTATTGTAGGTATTATATCTGCCTTTAATTTTCCGGTTGCAGTTTGGAGCTGGAATGCCATGTTAGCCGCCGTTTGCGGAGATGTATGTGTTTGGAAACCTTCCGAAAAAACGCCCTTATCAGCTATTGCTTGCCAGAATTTAATGGCAAGAATTTTAAAAGAAAACAATTTGCCTGAAGGTATCTTCTCACTCATCAATGGCGATTATAAAGTGGGTGAATGGATGAGCAATGATGAACGTGTTCCTTTGGTTTCGGCAACTGGTTCTACTCGCATGGGAAAGGCAGTTGGAGCAGCTTTGGCACAACGATTTGGAAAAGCCTTGTTAGAATTAGGGGGAAACAATGCAATCATCCTTACTGAAAATGCCAACCTAGATTTAGCCATGGTAGGTGTATTGTTTGGCGCAGTTGGTACCGCAGGACAACGTTGTACTACCACTCGTAGATTAATCATTCATGAGAGTTTGTACAATACGGTTAAAGAAAAATTAGTGAAAGCATATGGCCAATTAACCATTGGCAATCCTTTAACCGGCAACTTGGTTGGACCATTAATTGACAAAGCAGCGGTTGATGCTTACCTCAACGCCATTGAACAATTGAAAGCTGAAGGTGGAACTGTTTTGTGTGGTGCAGAGGTTATGACTGGCGCAGGCTACGAAAGTGGCTGCTATGTAAAACCAACTATTTGCGAAGCAGACAACGCATATAAAATTGTGCAATCAGAAACCTTTGCCCCAATTTTATACTTACTTAAATATAACACACTAGAAGAGGCAATAGCACTGCAAAATGGTGTTAAACAAGGATTGAGTTCAAGCATATTTACCAATAACATGCAAGAAGCAGAACAATTTTTAAGCGCTTGGGGCAGCGATTGCGGTATTGCCAATGTAAATATTGGAACCAGCGGAGCAGAAATTGGTGGCGCTTTTGGTGGCGAAAAAGAAACTGGCGGCGGACGCGAAAGTGGCTCAGATGCCTGGAAAGCATACATGCGCAGACAAACCAACACCTTAAACTACGGTAAAGAATTGCCATTGGCACAAGGAATTAAATTTGATTTGTAGCCGTTTCTAAATTTTGGTACAAGGTTTGCACATTGCTGTTATCATGAAAAACAAGATTTTCCAAATTTCTTTCTTTGCTTTATTCGTATTTCTATTTTCGGTTCAAGCAATTGAACAACCCGAATTGCCAAAAGAAAAAAAAGGCAACAAAGTAAACGAAATCAAAAAAGTGAAGAATACCGCCTTCACCTATGGCGAAAAATTAGATTACCGTGTGCATTATGGTCCTTTAAATGGAGGCAATGCTCATTTTGAAATTGAGCCCAATTCTGTTGAAGTAAATAACCGCAAAGCCTATCACATCAAAGTATCTGGCAAATCTGCAGGTATGGTAGATGTAATGTTTAAAGTAAAAGATGAATACGAAAGCTATGTAGATGAAGAGGCTATTATTCCTTGGAAATGTATCAAAAAAGTAAAAGAAGGCGGTTATACCGATAGCGATTTTATTTTATTCGATCAGGTGAATGGTTTTGCTACCAGCCGAAGAGGCAAAGTAGATATTGGTTTCCAAACCCAAGACGTAGTTTCAGCCATTTATTTTGCCAGAACTACTGATATGAGCAACGCAAAAATTGGCGATATTTTTCCCATGAATTTTTACATGGATGCAGAAAATTACCAACTGCGTTTCAAATTTGTTGGCAGAGAGGTTTTAAAAACAGAAGCTGGTACTTTTAATACCTTGGTCATAAAACCACAATTAATCAAAGGCCGCGTATTTAAAGATGATGAAGCCCTTACCTTGTGGGTAACCGACGACGAAAACAAGCTACCAATCATGGTTGAAAGCGACATCTTTGTGGGTTCAGTTAAAGCCGAACTCACCAAATACCAGAACCTCCGCAACCCGCTAACCTCAAAAATTAAATAGCAATTTGCCACCAAGACACTAAGGCTCCAAGAATAAATTTACTGTAAAAATCAATTAAAAAAAACTTTGTGTCTTCGTGCCTTAGTGGCAAAAAAAACAAACTATTTAAGCACTAAACCGTTTTCTTTGCAGTATGAAATTGTGGCTCCAAAAACAAGAAAACCTACTTACGCTTATTCTCATCATATTCTATTCGGTAGGCTTGGTAGGTATCGGTTTGAACCCAAAAGAATTTGCACAATTAACCCCTTTCAACCTCCTATTAACTGCGTTTCTTCTTTTTAAACTCCATCCAGAAAAAGACTTATTGTTTTTTATCAACCTACTATTCGTTTTTGTAGGTGCCTGGTTCTTAGAAATGATAGGCGTTACAACCGGACTTATTTTTGGCAATTACCAATATGGATCTGCCCTTGGCTTTAAACTCAATCAAACACCAGTAATAATCGGACTCAATTGGATAATCGTTGCATACAGCAGCCTTCAGTTGGTTCAAACCATTGCCCTTAGGTTCAAACAGAAAATACACGAAATTTTTGGCGCCCTATTTGCCGCATTATTTATGGTACTTTTAGATATGCTCATAGAACCGCTTGCACCAAAACTAGATTTTTGGACTTGGCAAAACAACCATATTCCCATTCAAAACTACACAGCCTGGTTTTTCTTTGGATTTGCCTTTTGCTATTGGATACTCAAAGGTGGTTTGCTCAAAAACAATCCAATGGGTTGGCGTGTTTATATGGCTCAATTTGCTTTCTTTTCTTTTTTAAATTTGAGCATTTAAAAATTTATCGAATAATGCTAATAAACATATTAATTATAATCGCAACTTTCCTATTCATGGAATTCATGGCTTGGTTCACCCATAAATTTGTGATGCATGGTTTTTTATGGTACTTACACAAAGATCACCACCAAGTTGAACCTGGTTTCTTCGAAAAAAACGATGCCTTCTTTCTTATTTTTGCTATTCCGAGTGCTTATTGCTATGTTACAGGGCTCATGTTTGCTGATTTTAGGCTTTATATTGGCATTGGAATTTCGTTGTATGGGTTTGCCTATTTTGTGATACATGAAATCATTATTCACCAGCGATTTAAACTCTTTACGCACACAAATAATCATTATGTGCGCGCCATTCGCAGGGCACACAAAATACACCACAAACACCTTGGAAAATACCAAGGCGAAAACTTTGGAATGCTCATTGTTCCGCTAAAATATTGGCGTGATCCAAATACGAGCAAATGAGTTTATACGCTTGGCTTATGCTCCTCTCTTTTGTTGGTCCGTTGCTTTTAAGCTTCGATAAAAAAGTAGCATTCTACCGTTGGTGGCCGTCCCTTTCTTTAGGTATCGGTTTGAACCTAATCCTTTTTGTGCTATGGGATTCGTGGTTCACTAAAACCGGTGTTTGGAGCTTTAATCCAAGCTACGTTTGGCCAAGCAGAATTCTTGAATTACCGCTCGAAGAATGGGCCTTTTTTATAGTGGTTCCTTACGCCAGTATTTTTATTTATGCCTGCCTCAAAGCCTATCTTTCCGATGCCTGGTGGCAGCCAAAAGTACGCAGCATCAATTACTTTTTTATTGCGTGGTGTTTACTTAATATTCTATTTTTTTCGGATCGAACCTATACCGTTGTAAATTACTCCTTGGCGCTGCTGATTCTTTTGGCCCAACAATTTTGGATCAAAGGAAAATACATGGGTTATTTCTGGTTTGCCTATTTTATTCACCTCATTCCCTTTTTTATTATCAACGGAATTCTCACCGGAGCAGCCACTCCCTCGCCAGTTGTAGTTTACAACCCAGATGAAATAATTGGAATTAGACTCTATACCATCCCCATTGAAGACACCATTTACGCCCTAACTTGCCTCCTTTTACCCATTTCTGTGCTGGAGTATTTTAGAGAGAAAAAATAATTGTTCCCAAATTGCGAATTTTTTCTACCTTTGTAAGGTTATTTTCTGAAATGGAAAGGATATTTGCAAAAAGTACACTGAGGCAATTTTGGATTCAATACCCAGATTCGGAGCAGTTTTTAAAAACTTGGTACGAAACAGCCATGAATTCTGATTGGAAATCTCCTGTAGATGTGAAGTTATCATACGCAAGCGCAAGTATTTTAAAAAATAGCAGAATCGTTTTTAACATAAGAGGTAACTCCTATAGGTTAATAGCCAAGTTCAATTTCGAAAAACAATGGCTGTTCATTAGATTTATTGGCACCCATGCTGAATATGATAAAATCGATGCAAATTCAATTTAACCTCAAAATATTATGAAAATCAGACTGATAAAAACAGAAGAAGATTACAAATTATCTCTAATAAAGCTAGATGATTTATTTGATGCTAAAATTGGCACAAAAGAAAGTGAAGATGCTGATATCTTGGCGCTTTTAATCAGTGAATACGAAAGCAAGTATCACCCAATTGAAGCACCAGATCCAATTGAAGCTATCAAAATAAGAATGCAAGAATTGCAATTAAAACAAGTTGACTTAGTTGATGCAATTGGTGGGAAAAGCAGGGTTTCTGAAATTTTAAATAGAAAAAGAAAACTTACAGTTGAAATGATTAGGAAGCTAACAAAAAAACTCAACCTTTCTGCAGAAGTTTTAATTCTTGATTATAAACTGTGCAATTAATTTCCTTAAAGAAACCAATTTTATTTATCATTTTTTATTTGATGGCCAATCCTTATTTTAGCGGAGAATTAAAAAATAAAAATTATGAATTTTCCTGAAAATTTATTGTACACCAAAGACCACGAATGGGTGCGTGTTGAAGGCGATGTAGCCTACATTGGAATCACTGATTTTGCGCAACACGAATTAGGTGATATCGTTTATGTTGATGTTCCTAGCAAAGGAAAATCAGTTGCGCAACATGAAGTTTTTGGTACCGTTGAAGCTGTTAAAACAGTAAGCGATTTATTTATGCCTATCACTGGCGAAGTGTTAGAAATAAATCCTGCCCTTGATGGCTCACCAGAATTAGTTAACTCAGATACATACGGCGAAGGCTGGATGATCAAATGCAGCGTAGCAAACGCCGCAGAATTAGCTGGCTTATTAAATGCCGACGCCTACAAAGAGCTAGTGCACTAATAATTTTATATTTTTTGCCACAAAGGCACCAAGACACAGAGTTTTTATAAATTAATATAAAACTTCTTCGTTTCTTAGTGCCTTTGTGGCATTTATTTTTACCTGTTCAAAGAAGTAATGAGCGAAGAAGTTTTTAAAAAGGTTGTGTCACATGCCAAAGAATATGGCTTTGTTTTTCCCAGTAGCGAAATCTATGATGGCCTTGCTGCCGTTTATGATTACGGCCAAAATGGGGTTGAGTTAAAAAACAACCTCCGCCAATACTGGTGGAAAGCCATGGTGCAAATGAATGAAAACATTGTGGGCCTCGATTCTGCCATTTTTATGCACCCAAAAATCTGGAAAGCCAGTGGTCACATAGATGGGTTTTCTGATCCCATGATCGACAACAAAGATTCTAAAAAACGCTACCGCGCAGATAACCTACTTGAAGACAAAATTGCCCGCTACCAAAAAGATGGCAAAACCATTAAGGCAGATGAATTGCAAGCTGCAATGGATCAAGCCTTATTAGACAATGATTTGGTTCAGCTTAAAGCCTTGATTGAACAACACGAAATAGTTTGCCCAATCAGCGGAACCCGCAACTGGACAGATGTGCGCCAGTTTAATCTCATGTTCTCTACAGAAATGGGCGCTATGGCCGAGGGAGCCGATAAAGTTTACCTCAGACCAGAAACCGCTCAAGGCATTTTTGTTAACTTTTTAAATGTTCAAAAAACAGGCAGAATGAAAATCCCTTTTGGCATTGCTCAAACAGGAAAAGCATTCCGCAACGAAATTATTGCCCGCCAATTTATCATGCGCATGCGTGAATTTGAACAAATGGAAATGCAGTTTTTCATTCGTCCGGGTACCCAAAAAGAATGGTACGAACATTGGAAAAATGTGCGTATGAATTGGCACCAAAAACTGGGCTTTGGGTCAAACAAATACCGCTTTCATGATCATGTGAAATTAGCACATTATGCAGATGCTGCAGTTGATATAGAGTTTGATTATCCTTTTGGTTTCAAAGAAATGGAAGGCATACATTCTCGAACCGATTTCGACTTGCGCAACCACCAAGAATTATCGGGCAAGAAACTCCAATACTTTGATGCAGATTTAGATGAAAATGGCAAAGCTTATGGCAACTATATTCCTTATGTAATTGAAACCTCAATTGGTCTCGACCGATTATTCTTAGCCACATTGTGTGCGGCTTATAAAGAGGAAGAAGTAGGTGACGGAGATAAAAAAGATACACGTGTAGTGTTGAACCTACCACC
>Ga0070374_10000325_pt1 | contig 18867 bp, 18 predicted proteins | sample LauGreSuBDMM15SN_2_FD_66374 | JGI IMG/M metagenome (GOLD analysis project Ga0070374, IMG submission 66374) | Freshwater lake microbial communities from Lake Michigan, USA - Su13.BD.MM15.SN (version 4) (version 4) | ecosystem: Environmental > Aquatic > Freshwater > Lake | place: Lake Michigan...
TTGCGTCCCCAACGGGATTTGAACCCGTGTTAACGCCGTGAAAGGGCGACGTCCTAGGCCACTAGACGATGGGGACCAGAAGAAGAAGGGTATCGGTCATCTACTTCTATATCAAAACTAATTAAATGGGATGATTTACGCATGGAATTCATTTCGAAATGCACGTCTGACACTATTTCAAATGCCGCACAAGCATTGATAGATGGACATCTGGTGGCATTTCCAACCGAGACTGTATATGGGCTTGGCGCCGATGCAACAAATGAAAAGGCAGTTTCAAGTGTTTATTCTGTAAAAGGAAGGCCTGTCGGACATCCTTTGATTGTTCATATCTCTTCAATAAATAAATTAGATCAATGGGCAATTAATATTCCAGAGTACGCTATTCAATTAGCAAGAGAGTTCTGGCCTGGGCCAATGACCTTAATATTGCCAAGAACTGATTTAGCAAAAGATTACATAACAGGCGGGCAAAACAATGTTGGTTTGAGAGTCCCTGCTCAACCTGTAGCCCTTGCTTTATTGAATAAATTTGAACAATTTGGTGGTCAAGGAATCGCAGCACCTAGTGCTAATAGATTTGGAGCAGTTTCTCCAACTACGGCCGATGCTGTAGTTGAAGAGCTTGGCGATTATTTTGATTCAGATGATTTAGTACTGGATGGTGGACAATGTTTAGTTGGCATTGAGTCAACAATTATTGATTGCACTGGAGCATTGGCGAAGATATTGAGGCCAGGAGCAATAACTGAAGAAATGGTCGAGCAAGTTGTTGATAAAAAAGTAGTGGTTACGGAGGGCGAATCGGAGATCAAGGCTTCCGGATTATTGGATTCACACTATGCACCAAAGGCCAAAATTTCATTGAACTCAATCGCGGAACCCGGAGATGGATTTTTAGCACTATCAAAATTTCAGACTCCAGTCGGCGCTATCAGATTGGCATCACCCGGCTCTTTGGAACAATATGCAAGAGATCTATATTCGGCACTTCGGTCTGCTGACCGGCAAGGTTTGAAAAAAGTGGCAATACTTGCTCCAGAAGGAGCCGGGCTTGCAGAGGCGATTCGAGATAGATTGACCAAAGCCGCTACTCGGTAAACCGGATAAGAAATTACCATTAGACTTTGCAATCTTCAATCACTAAACAATTATTAATTTGGGGCCTTTAGCTCAGTCGGTAGAGCAACGGACTTTTAATCCGTGGGTCGTCGGTTCGATCCCGACAGGGCCCACAATTTCAATTATTTTGTAAAGAGTTGTACAGGTTATCAATCCAGCACCAGCTTACTCTCTAAATCCTATTCTCGGATGTAGATGCAGAATTATCATTAACCTCGCTAAATTCAGATACCATTAAGAAGTGGAACACAAAGTTACGGGCAATAAAATTCATGGAGCCTCGGACCGATTATCCGTACATCACGTTGGGGGGCGTAGCGGTAGCCGTGGATTTCCAATTTTGAGTCATTTTGAACGTCTAATAACTTCTGTAATGTACGATGCAGATATTGATTGTATTCAGCAAATAATCCAACGTTCAAAAGATTACAAAAAAGAGACGATAGTAGCTCCATTTGCTCTTTCAGATAAAAAAGAAATTACAAATCTATACATTACATATGACCCAAACATGTCGAGTCTATTAAAACCTAAAAGTGACATAAAGTTAAATTACTCATATCCAAATTCTAATTTTGATTATGACGTTGCGCAGGCACTAAAAGTTATCGAAGTTAGAGAATTAGAAGTTACAAGCTTAGATGATTTTTTTATAAGTAACCCAGAGATTCCAAAACCGTTTTTTCTATCGTTAGATACTCAAGGTTCAGAGTTAAAGATTTTACATGGATCAAAAGTCACTCTTGAAAATGTAGTGGCAGTACTTGTTGAAGTAGCTTTTGACGAGATATACGAAAATCAACCCTTATTCGGTGAAATACATGAATTCTTGAACATGTCAGGTTTTAAATTGATGGATATATATAAAGGGGTACCAACGACAAATTCAAGGGGCCCAGTAGGTATCAGAGGGCGAGGCCAACTCAGTTGGGGCGATGCTTTATTCTTTAAAGATCCACAAATTGCAGATAGAACGCTATTGGCATTCTGTGCGCTCGCTTTTGGGTATAGTGATTTTGCAAGAAACTGTCTACCATTTCATAACTATATCAATCCTACTTTAGAAAAAATGCTTAAAGAATTCGAACAAATTGTCATAGAATCACCAAAAAAATTGCCACCAACATTTACTGATGTTTACACAGAATCACAATCTAAAAATAGATACAAAAATGATTCCCTAGACCCTAAATTCAATAAATTAAAGAAAATTAAGGTATTGATAAAGAATAAGAAAAAATACTTAATTATCCCATTGAATGCTTATCACTACTCGCAAAATATAATTTTAAAAATAAGAAAATTACGATATACAATAAATAAAAGAATCTCTATAATTAAATCATTAAAGTTTGCAAAAAAATATGGTTTTGAGATCTTGCATGATGAGTTACTTAAGAGTACAAGAAGTTAGCAAATTTTATTCACCATAACAATCAGTATATAAACGTGTATCCTCTACATAGTTTCTAATTGCAGAAGAAATGTTAAGAGATTTAAAAGAGAAAAAATCTCGAGCAAAACTATCATCAATTGTAAATGAAGCTTGATTTTGTTTAGATTGGATAATTTTAGAGTTTGATTTGCTTTGTTCTACAATCAACTCAACCACTTTACTTATGGAGATTGGCTCTGTACTAGCCAGTGGAAAAGTGAAAACACCTACATCAAACCTACCAAATAACTTCTCAATGAAATGCAATAAATCCGTTACATAAATTGCATTATTAAACATACTCTTTGGATTGTATATATTTATAACTTTACCTTCAATGGCACTTGCAAGCACTTTAGATATCCAATGCCTTGAAGCGCCAACTCCGAGAATTGCTGGTAGCCTCAGAATGTAAGTACTAGTAATGGAATCTTTCTGCTGAAAAAGAATCTCGCCAACTCTTTTTGTTAAACCATAAGTTTTCGGATTTAAAAATCCTGTATTCTCAGAAATGGTTTGATCAATAATCTGGCCGTGAACCGAAATACTGGAAAATGCAATAATTTTTGAACAGTTGACTTGCTCTGCGTAGGTTGTCAGATTCAATACAGCCGAGATATTATCTCGCACCATTTTTGATAAATTTAAAGATAAATTACTATTTGCCGCAAGATGCACAATTATATCTGGTTTCCATTTCACATTCTTTAAGAAGTTTTCGTCAGATAAGTCGCCGATCAAATTAGGCCGATAAGAAGCTAAGTTCTGATAAGTAATCCCAGGCAAAGCTTCCTCACTCCTAGCTGTACCCTGTACTTCATAACCCAGTGAAGTCAAAAATGGGACTAAATGTTTGCCAACGAAAGAGTTGGCTCCTGTTATCAAAATTTTTTGCATGTATTTAAACTCCAATAATTCTGGTGGATGTCGAGATAGAATTGTAATGGTACTGTTTCAAACTATACTTAAACTAATGCGTATATTCAACTACATTCAAATCCGAAAAGGTTTCATTAACTAATGAAAAGAATAATAGTAGCTCTAATTTTCCTACCATTACTTCTTTTGCTCCACCTGATCAGCCCGGTTTTACTGATTCGCATTGGTGGTATTAGATCAAACCGATTAGGACATTTGGCACTTGACCTGGAGTTATGTTTATGTTCCGAAGCGAAAAATGCTAAGTTATTACCAAGACGGATTAATTTATTTTATGTGACTCCTCCTGTTTCAAATGATTATTTGCTAAAGCTATGGAAGAAGAAGATTTTAATTATCCCAAGGTATTTTCTTTACCCACTAGATATGAGTATAAAGAATTTTAGATTTTTCCAAAAACATAATTTTTTCAACTTAGTTAATCGCCACGGACATACTAATTTATCAATACTCGATAATTGCAGTCCCACCTTAAGCTTCACTAGCAGTGAAATTAAACAAGGTCAGAACCTACTCCAACAATTGGGCATTTCCGCAGATCAACAATTTGTATGTCTAGCAGTCAGAGACGGCAGATACCTAAATGAATTTTTGCCCCAAAAAAATTGGAGTTATCATGATTTTAGAGATTCGAACATTCAAGACTACTTACAAATGGCTGAATATCTAACACAAAAAGGCTTTTTTGTTATCAGAATGGGAAAGCTCGTGCAACAAGAATTGAAAACAAGTAACCCAATGATTATTGATTACGCAAACTCTTTGCTTAGGTCAGATTTTGCCGATGTTTATCTCTTTGCAAATTGCACTTTTTGTATCTCTACTAGCACTGGCATGGATGCACTTTCCTCTATTTTTAGAAGACCAGTAGGGCTTGTAAATGTTGTGAATATTGAGTCCGTTGCAAGCGGAAATATTATTAAATTGTTCCAACCAAAGAGTTTTTTTGATACACGGCTTAAACGAGAATTAAATTTCAAAGAAATTAGTGCAAAAAACCTCTTTTACTTTTCGGAATCTTCTAAGTTTTTAGAAAGTGGCATTATACTTAAGGAGAATTCACCTGAAGAATTGAGGTTATTTGCTGGCGATTTATTGCAGATTATTAGCGAAGATCAACTCAGGCCATCAATTGAAAGCGAATCAAACTTTATTTCAGAGAGGCTAAATAAGATTTCTCATTCTTGGCTGTCACGGCACTTAGGCTATTTCAATTAATCTTTTTTGGTTTTCTTCCATAAGCTGAAATTTAATGGTAGATTTTGTATATTGTTTTGCAATTTAACGAATATGAAAGGTATGAAATTGGATTATTTGAATAATTACATGAAATCAGTGGTTAGTGTCACGGAGTCGCTCGATTTAACAAAAGTTGAGCAAGTTGTCGCAATATTGTCCAGATTGCGCGATGAATCAGGGCGTGTATTTGTGTTAGGAATGGGTGGAAGTGCTTCAAATGCAAGTCATATGGTAAACGATCTAAGAAAAATTTGTGGTGTGGATGCATATTCACCTATAGATAATATTTCAGAGTTTAGTGCTTCATGCAACGATGAAGGACTAGGTTCTTACTTTCCAAGATGGTTGGAAACAAGCAAAATTTCGAACAAGGATGCAATTTTTGTTTTATCAGTCGGGGGTGGAAATAGAGAGAAGAATGTGAGCATGGAATTAGTAAATGCAATTGAAGTTGCAAAGACGAATGGTTCTAAAATATTAGGAATTGTTGGCCGCGATGGTGGTGACGCGCTTAAGAACTCAAGTGATGTAATTTTGGTTCCAACAATAATTTCAAGTCTTGATACTCCTTTAGTTGAATCATTCCAAGCAGTAATTTGGCACGCAATAGTTTTTCATCCAATTTTAAAACTTAGACCATCTAAATGGGAGAGCATTGTTCAATAATAGCTCTAATAAACCTGCTGTTTTTTTCGACCGTGATGGAGTAATAATAGTTCCAAAATCTGTAAACGGGAAAGGATTTGCTCCAAGAAGTTTAATTGATTTTAGATTTTATGAAGATGCCGCAGCCTCCTTAAAAAATACTAGAAATGCTGGATTTCTGAATATAGTGGTGTCGAATCAACCTGATATTGCAACTGGCTTACTTCAATCCAGTGTTTTGAACGAAATGAACAAAATTTTGTTGAAAGAACTTACCTTAGATGATGTAATTAATTGTCAACATATTTTAGAAAATAATTGCGATTGTAGAAAACCAAAACCCGGAATGATATACACTGCTGTAGAAAAGCACAATCTAGATTTATCAAATTCTTGGATAATTGGCGATAGAGATAGCGATATTGAAGCAGGGTTAACTGCAGGTATAAGAACGATTTTTATCGAGAGGCATTGGGCTGATGAGAATGGATTTAAGTCCGATTTTAGAAGTGAATCCTTAAATGAGGCGGTAGATATAATAATTAAGAACAAAATTTAATCTAAGCAAGCAAATCCTTCATTGATCACTGGGAATAAGAGGTATATTTGACGCATGTTGCATGAAGTCAACCTACCAAATATTAGAATATTCCTAGATAGCGCCAGCATTGAAGAGATAGATTATTACTATAAAAATCATCGAGAGTATATCTCTGGCTTTACAACCAATCCTACTTTAATGAAAAACGCAGGTGTGATTGATTATTTGGAATTTGTCAAAAATACCGTGAGTAGCATAAAAGACTTACCAATTTCTTTTGAAGTTTTTGCTGATGATCTGAATGAAATGAAACGGCAAGCGATAGAGCTAGCTGAAATTTCTCCAAATGTTTGCGTAAAAATTCCGGTTACAAACACAAATGGATTATCAACTCATAGTTTGGTTTCTGAATTGAATCATCAGGGAGTGTTCTGTAACGTTACTGCGATTATGACTATTGAACAAATAAAAATAATTCAAAATTCCCTCACGTCGAACAATCCAATAATTCTTTCTGTGTTTGCGGGTCGAATTGCGGACACTGGGAGAGATCCGCTCCCAATTTTGAAAGAGATTTGTGACTCGATGATTCCATTCAAACATATTTCAATTCTTTGGGCTAGCACTAGAGAGCTATACAATATCTTTCAAGCAGAACAGGCGGGATGTCAAGTTATAACTGTAACTTCTCCCCTGTTAAAAAAACTTGAGGGTTTAGGAAAAAATCTAGAAAAGCTGTCCCTAGAAACCGTAGAAATGTTTTATAGAGACGCTAAATCTGCTGGATATACAATTTAGTTTATACGAAATTGGAGGAAATTGATGAGGGTTTTTATTACGGGTGGTGCAGGTTACTGTGGTTCTAGAATGGTCCCCCAACTACTAGATCTGGGCTATGAAGTAACAGTTTATGATCGATGTTTTTTCGGTAGTGATTTTTTGCCATTAGATAATAAAAAGTTTTCACTTATACGCGGGGATATCAGAGACACTCAACTTATCGAAGAAAGTTGCAGGAAACATGATATTTTTTTAAACTTAGCATGTATATCAAATGATGCCAGTTTTGAATTAGATGAAGCCTTATCAACAAGTGTAAATCTAAATGCGTTTCTACCCATGGTCCGGGCTGCCAAACGCTCAGGAATTAAAAGATTTATTTACGCATCCTCAAGCTCTGTTTATGGAGTATCAGATGCACTAGAAGTTACTGAAGAGCATCCACTTATCCCATTGACGCTTTATAACAAGTATAAAGGTGAATGTGAACCCCAATTATTCTCAGAAGCGACCGATGATTTCGAAACAGTAATTTTTAGGCCGGCAACAGTTTGTGGCTATAGTCCAAGGCAGAGATTAGATGTATCAGTGAATATTCTTACAAATCTTGCAATCAATACAAATAAAATCACAGTTTTTGGTGGAAATCAAAGACGTCCAAATATTCATATACAAGATTATATTGATGTTGTAAAATTACTAATAACTGCCCCATCGGATAAGGTTCAAAGGCAAATATTTAATGTGGGAAATGAGAATTTAACAATATCTGCTATTGCTGAAATTGTAAGAAAAATCGTACTTCTAAACTTTCCAGAAAAAACTGAAATAGAAGTGACACATTCAAAAAATGACGATAATCGAAGCTACCATATAAATTCTGACAAAATTTATGAAGTTCTTGGGTTTCGTGCAAAAAAAACTATAGAAGATGCCGTACAAGAACTGTGTGAAGCTTTTAAAGATAATCTATTGCCAAATAGTTTGACTGATAGCAAATATTATAATGTCAGAACTTTAAAAGATTTGGCGATTAAATAGTGGCTGCCAAAGATATTGCACTAGTCACAGGCGGAGCAGGCTTTATTGGTAGCCATATTGTCGATCTGCTCTTGGAAAAAGGTTTTGAAGTTCGAGTACTAGATAATTTATCTGGGGGTAGACTAAAAAATATAGAGCAACATAAATCTAATCCACTACTGTATTTTTATAATTATGATATTACTGAGATTGAAACAAATCATCCAATTTTTCATGATGTAAAATGGCTTTTTCATCTAGCAGGTATAGGCGATATTGTTCCATCAATCGAAAAACCACTCGATTATTTCAATGCAAATTCATATGGAACTGCACGTATTGCGGAGGCAGCAAGAGCTGCTGGAGTTGAAAAAGTGGTTTATGCCGCTTCATCTTCTTGTTATGGATTGGCAGATGTACCCACAAATGAACTAGCTCCGATAAATCTACAATATCCATACGCTCTTACAAAATATATTGGTGAACTTACACTGTTTCATTGGCATAAGGTTTATGGATTACCTGTTAATTCAATTCGTATATTTAATGCCTATGGCCCGCGCTCAAGAACTTCAGGTGCCTATGGTGCCGTTTTTGGTGTTTTCTTAAAGCAAAAAATAGCAGGTAAAGCCTTAACAGTGGTGGGGGATGGTAATCAAAGTCGAGATTTTGTTTATGCTACTGATGTGGCGAAAGCATTTGTTGCCGCCGCTCAGACCGACAAAGTTGGCGAGATTTACAATATAGGATATGGAAAGCCGAGAAAAATCAACGAATTAACTAAACTGCTTTCTGATGAAATTATTAGAATTCCTGAACGCCCTGGTGAACCAAAGTGCACCTGGGCAGATATTTCGAAAATTTCTAATGAACTTGGCTGGACACCAGAAATTACACTAGAAGAAGGAGTCTCTAAATTGCTCCAGGATGTTTCATACTGGGAAGATGCTCCGCTTTGGGATGAGGTGTCAATTGAGAAGGCCACTAAAATTTGGTTTGATTATTTAGGCAATAGTCCTGAACAAACTAGGAGCTCCTAGCCAATGAAGTTTGGGTATCTTGAAAATTATAAATATAAGGTAAAGAATATCTCAGAACTTGCGGACATAATTGGAGATTTCCCACGAGTGAACTCAGCAATATTGTGTCATGGAGTATTCGACGTAGTTCATCCAGGACACTTACGGCATCTTTCATACGCAAAATCGAAAGCTGGAATACTTATAGTAAGTGTCACTGCAGACCGTCACATAAAGAAAGGGATATATCGACCACACGTCCCAGAGGATATTCGAGCCCTAAACCTAGCAGCTTTGGAAATGGTTGATTATGTCATCATCGATGATTTTGCTACACCTCTAGAAAATATCAGAAAGATTAAACCAGATTTTTTTGCCAAGGGATTTGAATATTCTGGTTCATCGCTGCCAGCTGCTACTCTAGAAGAATCATCTGTGATTGCAGAATATGGCGGAAAAATTATTTTCACACCTGGTGATTTAGTCCTATCCTCAAGTAATTTAATAGAGCAAAAAGCTCCAAATTTAATGTTGGAAAAAATCATTTCAATCATGCAAACTTATCAATTTGATTTTTCGGATATATTTAAAGTATTAGAGAAATTTGATAACATCAAGGTTCATGTTATTGGCGATACAATTGTTGATACTTACACAGAGACAGCCATGATTGGCGGGCAAATCAAAACTCCAACAATTAGTGTAAGGCATCTAGATTCAAAATCATATGTTGGAGGTGCGGGTGTAGTAGCACTTCATCTAAAATCGGCAGGAGCTAATGTTACTTTTACGACACTCTTAGGCAACGATGCTTTTGCTCAGATGGTTGAAAATGAACTTAATGTATCGGGAGTCACAGTCAATAAAATTTCAGACAATGCACGTCCTACTACTCAAAAAAATGCAATTATTTGTAATGGTTATAGATTGCTAAAGTTAGACACTCTAGATAACACGCCAATTTCAACAGATCTTTCAAAAGAATTTGCTAAATCTATTTCCTCAACGGAATCTGAAATTGTTGTGTTTAGCGATTTTAGGCATGGAATTTTTCACAAGCAAAACATTGCACAGTTAACTTCTTCTATAGGTAAAAATGTCTTCATGGTTGCTGATAGCCAAGTTGCAAGTAGGTGGGGAAATATTTCTGACTTTATCGGGTTTGATTTAATTACACCCAATGAAAGAGAAGCAAGGTTCTCTCTTGCTGACCAAGATTCAACGATTGGCCCATTGGCTGGCAAATTGTTTAGATTGTCAGAGTGCAAAAATTTAATTCTAAAATTAGGTGGAAAAGGGTTAATCGGGTTGGCAAAATCAAAGATTGAAGATGAGCCAATCATGATTTCCCTAGATTCATTTACAGAAAACCCAGTAGACCCAGTTGGAGCCGGAGACGCATTAATGGCATACGCTGCTTTGACACTTAAAATTACTGGATCGCTACCAATGGCTTCCATCATTGGCAGTATTGCTGCCGCATGCGAATCTGATTTTAATGGAAATATTCCAATTAAAAGATCTGACGTTGTGGAAAAACTGAACAAAATAAAGGAAAGTATGGATTACACAATACAATGAGAACCTTAGTTGTGGGTTTAGGTACACAAGGGATGAAGCGGCTTAAATTTATCGAAACAAATTTAGTAGGAACAGTTGATCCAGTGAATAAGAATGCAACATACTTTGAAATATCTGAAGCGCCACTAGATTTATACGATGTAGTTTTCTTATGTGTTCCAGATGAGGCAAAGCAAAAATTAATTGAGTACTGCATTTTAAATCGAAAGCATGTTCTTGTTGAAAAACCGCTATTATCCAATGAAAATTGGGATTTAATAGAATTACAAAAAAAGGCAGCTGAATCTAAAGTCTTTATTTACACTGCGTATAATCATAGGTTTGAGCCGCACTTCAAAAGAGTTAAAGATATACTAGTCCAAAAAGAAATTGGAAAAATTTATTCAATAAATATGTTTTATGGAAATGGCACGTCACAATTAGTTAAGTCCAGCCCCTGGCGCGATAAAGATATGGGCGTAATTTCAGATCTTGCCCCACACCTACTTGATACATTAGCTTTCTGGATTGGTATCGGCGAACTCAAAAATACCTCTTTGATAACTAATAATTTTGAAACGGTCGCACCCGACCACGCCGTTATTCATTTTGATCTGAAAAACATAGTTGTTCAATTAGAAATGTCGCTTTGCATGTGGAAAAACAGCTTTACATGCGACATTATCGGTGAAAAAGGTTCTCTACATATCTCATCTTTATGCAAATGGGGACCATCCCTATTGATACAACGTGAACGAATTTTGCCATCTGGTAAACCAAATGAGAATTTTTCTGAGTTAGAGATGCCTGATCCGACCTGGATTGAAGAGCATGACTATTTCTATAATCAAATCAGAAATGGAAGTCAAGCAGATTTTTCTACGGATTATTGGATATCTGAATCACTTAATGAGTTATCGGGAATGATGTGAGTAAGAAATTCAAAGTAGCATTCTTAGGAATGTCTCATCTAGGAATTGTAAGTGCTATATCACTCGCAGCAAAAAATTTTCAATGCATTGGCGTTGATATGAACTCGTCACTAATTAATGATCTGAATTTAGGTAAATGGCCAATCCAAGAGCCACGCTTAGATGAAACGTATAGAATTGCAAAAGAGAATTTATCTTTCACTTTCGATTTGAAAGATTTAAGCGCCTGTGAAATCATCTATATAAGTCAAGATGTACCTACTGATAATTCAGGAAATAGTGAATTGAGTGGTATTGAAAAATTAATAAAATTAGCTTCTCAAATAATTCCTGGAACAACACGGATGATCATATTATGTCAAGTTCCACCAGGTTTTACTCGCGAGATGAAAAAATATCATTTAAATATCTCTTGCCAGGTTGAAACTCTAATTTTTGGACAGGCTTTTAGTAGAGCACTACAACCTGAGAGAATCATAATTGGATTAGACAATCCAAATGCGCCTTTGGAATCAAACTATAATTCAATTCTAGAAAGTTTTTCATGCCCGATTATTACTGTTGATTTTGAAACAGCGGAATTTACGAAACTATCAATCAATGCTTACTTAGCAGCATCAGTTTCAACTACCAACTCACTTAATGGCATAGCTACCTTCATAGGCGCAGACTGGAGTTCAATCAAACAATCATTAATGCTGGACAAAAGAATAGGTGAATATGCTTATTTATCCCCAGGCTTAGGAATATCTGGCGGCAATATAGAAAGGGATTTGAGAACTCTTGACAATCTTTCACTAATTCAAGATAAAGATCGTATAAGTCTATTTCGAACATATTTGGACAATTCGCAGAGAAATAAGGAATGGCTGAATTCAGTGATAGACGAAGGGATTCTCAGCCAGAATCCAAACGCTAAAATAGGAATTCTAGGAATTGCCTACAAAGAGAATACAAACTCAACTAAAAATTCATTAGCACTAGCAATAGCTGCAAGATATTCAAAGAACATTGCCGGAGCATATGATCCAGTGGCGATCTTCCCAGAGGAGTTTTCACATGTTCGAGTTTTTAGCACTTCTCAAGAATGCATTGAAGCTTCAGACGCAGTAATTATTACCACGCCATGGTCCGAATTTGCAAAAATTGATTGGGATAAGTTTGCAAACAAAAATCCTAATTCATTAGTCGTCATTGATCCGTTTAGAATGATTAGCGTTTCATCGAAATTCAATGAAACTAAAACTAGAAAATTAATTGTTAAATGAAAAGCGAAATAGATAGTCCATCATTTAAGTATTTAAAAAAATCAAATTTTGAACGAGTAGTTGTTATAGGGAAAAATGGATTCATTGGGAGAACACTAATTGAAGAATTATTAAAACACGGTATAGATTCTTATAACGTGGGGAGGGATGATATAGATTTAACATCCATCGATGCAGTCAATTTTTTTTCGAGAACAATTAAGCCAAGCGATGTCGTTGTTTTTGCAGCAGGAGAAGTGCCCGTGAAGGAGATAAAACAGCTAAATGCAAATCTAACTGGCATAGAAAACTTTGTTGAGGGAATTAAAGGTATAGATATAGCCCAGTTAATTTATGTAAGTTCAGACGCGGTTTATATGGATATAGACACGCCGCTAGACGAAAAATCGATTAGAGCACCACAAAGTCTACATGGCTTAATGCACCTAACTCGTGAAGCATTTTTACAAAGCTCAAGTTTACGAAATGCCTTATGCATTGTACGACCAACACTTATTTACGGCGCGAAAGATCCTCATAATGGATATGGACCCTGTTCATTCTTGAGACTTGCGAGAAAAAATGAAGATATTCAATTGTTTGGATCTGGCGAGGAATTACGAGATTTTATTTATATTTCAGACGTTGCTCGGTTCATTACTGAAATTATTATGAAAAGTGCTGTCGGTCAGTTAAATCTAGCAAGTGGAATTCTCAATTCGTTTGCTGAAGTTGCAAGAGCTGTTTTAGAAATTACAAAAAGTGAATCTAAGATTCTTGAGAATCCACGAATTGGTGCTATGCCTCATAATGGTTTTCGCCCCTTTGACATATCTAACCTAAAAACTTTCATGCCTGCTTACACGCCAATCCAAATTAATGAAGGTTTAATGACTATGAACGCAGAACTGGCAACTAATAATTCAAAACTTGGTTCTTAAGTAAAAATCTTTAATACAATCCACCATATAGATTAATTGATCTGTACCAAGAAATTGATGCACCGGTAAGGTTAAGATATTTTTTGCTTGAGATTCGGCCATGGGAAAACTTCCCCTTGAGTAGCCTAGGCTCCTAGCCGCATCTTGTAAGTGTAATGGAATTGGATAGTGAATTTTTGCATCAATGCTTTTTGCTTTTAGATGAAGAATCATCTCATCCCTTTTTTCACACTCCACCATGTATAGTGAATAAGTATTTACATCGTAGCTATGTCGATTGGGAATCTTTATATGCGGCACTAGTTGTTTAAGTTCTGTATCGAGAAATTTAGCATTTTGATTTCTAGTATCGATTATTTGATCAATTTTAGGCAACTCTAGAGTTGCTACTATGGCCTGAATGGGTTGAATTCGCATGTTAACGCCCCAGATTTTTATATGGTCTCGATCCGTCATTCCGTGGTTACGGTACATGCTCATCCATTCGTATTTTTCTAAATCATCAGTTACCAACATCCCGCCATCTCCCATAACATTTAGGGACTTAAGTGGATGCATACTAAATGCTCCAATATTTCCAAAACGGCCATGGGGAATCCCTTTGTGCTTGCCACCAATTCCCATGCAAGCGTCTTCTATAACAATTAAATTATGGCGCTTTGCAATCTCGCATACTTTGAACATATCCGGTGAACTTCCTCCCCAATAAACAGGAAGAAGTGCACGAGTATTTTTTGTTACGGCTTTCTCGATTAGTTCTGCATCCATTTGAAAATTCGAATCTACATCGACAAATACAGGTTTAGCACCACAATTAACAATTGCTCCGGTGGTTGCATAGAAAGAATTTGGTACAGTGATTACTTCATCACCTTCTTTAATGCCATAGGCTTTTAAAGCCAAAACGAGGGCATCAGTCCCATTATTTGTAGCGATACAATACTTTGCTCCCACATACTTAGCAAAATTCTCTTCAAATTCTTTTACTTTGGGTCCAAGAGTAAATTCTGAAGTTTGAGCTAGCTTTTTCCACTCACTAAAAATATCTTCACGAGAATCAAATTGTTCTGGAAGATAATTATAAGGAACTTTCCAATCCTTATTTATGGAATCCTGGTTCATGTGTGAAATTCAATTATTTTGTCAATTACGTAATGTTGTTCGCGTTGCAATAGTCCAGGGTAGAGAGGAAGGCTTAGAATTTCACGACTTAATTTTTCTGTAACTGGGAAAGAGCCTTGCTCATAACCTAGGTATTTTGCTGCTGGCTGTAAATGAATTGGAATTGGGTAATGAACGATTGTTTCAATTCCATTTGACTTTAAAAACACTTGTAACTCGTCCCGTCGTGTAGTTCTAATCATATAAGTTTGGTAAACATGAAACTCATCAATTTCTTCAAATGGGACGGTAACATAATTTTGTAATTTTTCATTATAAATACTTGCCAAAGACCTTCTCAGACCGTTCCATTCATTCAATTTCCTCAATTGAATTCTTAAAAATGACGCCTGCAACTCATCGAGTCTGCAATTGGAGCTAAAGGTTTCGCAAGTAATACGGTTGCTAAGGCCGTGGTTTTTTAGTATTGAAAGTTTTGCCCAAAGTTCTTCATTATTTGTGGTCACTATTCCCGCATCGCCATAAGCATGCAAGTTTTTTAATGGATGCAGGCTAAAACTTCCAGCGATACCGAAAGAACCAACAGGTTGTCCTTTGAATTTTGCACCTACGGCTTGAGCTGCATCTTCTATCACATGTAAATTATATTTTTTTGCGATTGACAAAATTCGATCCATTTTTGCTGGACGCCCAGTCAGGTGCACTGGCATTATTGCTTTGGTTCTCTCATTTATCGCATTCTCCAGTAGGTCTACGTTAATATTCATATCTTCCGAAACGTCAACAAAAACCGGCTTTAATCCGGCAAGTGAAATAGAAGATGCAGACGCGATGAATGAGTTTGGAGCAGTGATTACCTCCGAATCTTTAGGTAGATCTAATGCATCTAAGGTAATTTTTAAAGAACAGGTCCCGTTTGCTATTCCGTTGGAAAATTTAGTATTAGTAAAGCTAGCAAATTCCATTTCAAAATTTTTCACTTCTGGGCCTTGGATATATTTGCCACTATCTAATACCTTTTCAAAAGCCTTTATCAGCTCACTTTTGATCGATTCATTTTTTGGGGTAAAGTTCGTGTACGGGACGTTAATCTGCGAAGTCATTTGTAGGTGTAATTCTTCATAATGTCTAAGTGTACTTTACCAAAGTGGCTAAATTGCTAATTAGATAAAGAAATTTTGACTACTTAATATGGTCAGTCTGATATCCTGACATTATGCAAAAAATAGGCTTCTCATTGGATTCTTTCAATGAACCCAGGCTAAAAACAAATAGAAAGGCAATTTTTGAATCGCTAGTTGAGATTAGATTTACCGAAGAAATGATTGCAGAGAATTACAAGGATCAGCAAATGAGAACGGCGATTCACTTAGGCACTGGCCAGGAAGGGATAGCGGCGGGTGTTTGCGCAAACCTGCAATTTGGAGATGCAGTTTTTTCTCACCATCGAAGTCATAATCATTTTCTTGCAAGCGGCGGAAGTGTTTTTAGACTGATTGCAGAATTATACGGAAGCCAAGAGGGATGCTCAAAGGGCAGAGGTGGCTCAGTTCATCTAAGTCATAATCAAGATGTTTTTTTTGTGTCTACAGCAATTTTAGGTGAAAGCGTTTCGCTTGCAGTCGGCAGAGCACTCGCTTACAAGTTGGAACAAAGAAAGAATATTTCGGTGGCATTTTTTGGTGATGCTGTTTGGGAGGAGGGCGTTATTTATGAATCACTAAATTTTGCGGCAATTCATTCCCTTCCTGTTCTTTTTATTTGCGAAAATAATCAATATTCAACCGAAAGCACATTCACTTCCAGGAAAGCCGTAAATAGTGAATTTACTGAGAGGGCTCGATCTTTTGGCGTTGAGGCCATGAAAGGCGACGGAAATAATATTCGTAATGTATTTAACTTGGTTTCAGAATCTATTGTAAAAATGCGAGAAAATCCAAAGCCAGTTTTAATTGAATTTGATACATATAGATGGCGAGAACATGTGGGGCCAAATTTTGACCACGATGTTGGACGGACTTTTCGAAGCAAAATTGAACTAGAGCAGTGGCAAAAAAAAGACCCTGTCCAAATTTTGAGAAATATTTTAATTAACGAAGACTTTTTCTCGGATTTTGAAATTAATGAAATTGAGCGAAAGGTTTTGGAGGAAGTCTCAGAACAATTTCTTCGAGCTAAGCATTCTTTAAAACCAGAAATAGAGTCTTTATTTGAAAACGCAGGTGAAGTTTAAGTGCGCACCCTCACATATGCTCAAGCTATTTCTGAAGCGTTAGTACTTGGAATGAAAGAAAATTCAAAAGTTTTCATAACTGGGATCGGCGTAGATTATCCAGTTGGAGTGTTTGGTACTACGAAAGAGGCATTTGATGAATTTGGACGGACTCGCGTCTTTGAGTCGCCTTCTATGGAGAATGCTTTAACAGGAATTTGTATAGGCGCGGCTTCGATGGAAATGAGACCCGTTTTGGTCCACCATAGAAATGACTTTATGTTCCTAGCTTTTGATCAAATGTTAAATCTGGCTGCAAAATGGCGGTATATGTACGGTGGAAATGCTGGACAAGTACCAATAGTTGTTAGAGGAATAATCGGGCGTGGCTGGGGTCAAGGTGCTACGCATTCCCAAAGCTTGCAATCTCCGATTGCACACTTTCCTGGAATCGTTGTTCTCATGCCGGCAATGCCAGCTGATGCGAAAGGTCTAATTCTTTCCGCCCTTAAATCCAAAAGCCCAGTTGTAATTCTGGAACATAGAAGTCTCTTTGATATAACAGGAGAAGTTCCGGAAGGCTATTATGAAACGCCAATTGGCAAGGCGAATGTTTTACGTTCAGGAACTGATATTTCGGTAGTTTGCACTTCCTATATGGTGATTGAAGCGATGAGGGCTGCTGAGTTTTTGTCTAGATTTGGTATATCCGTAGAAGTTGTTGATATTAGAAGCATAAGACCTATTGATGAAAATACAATAATTAATTCTGTTATGAAGACCGGAAGGCTAATCGTTGCTGATACTAGTTGGGTTCAGTACGGCGTTACAAGCGAAGTTTCTGCTCTGGTTGCTGAGAAAGCCTTTGGCTACCTTAAGGCTCCTGTGGTGCGAATTGGACTTCCAGATAGCCCTGCACCATCGACAAAGGTACTAGAAGACGTATTTTATCCATCTGCAAATTCGCTTCAAAAAGCAATCACTAAAGCCTTAGGAATCGCTGACATCACAACTACATTAGCTCTTGAAATAGATAATTTTAAAGGTCCATATTAGGTAAAATTCTAATTTGTTAATTAGATTATAAATATACTATTTAAAAAATTCACTTACTAAACTGTCCAAAAAGCGTAGTCTCCTGTGTATCCAGCCTTATTGAAAAGCTCAACCCATTGTTCTACTGAAAGTATGGTCTGAGCAGTAAGCACCCATGCTTCTAACTTTTCTTTTTCAACTTTACTTTGCCACCCGTCTACCATCACAAACGAATTTCCCTTGCTTACCCGCTGTATTTCTTTCAAAGATCGAACGCAATCTTCTTTTTTTAAGTTATGAATAGTATTAATTGAAATTACTAGATCAAAAGCGCCATCAGAAAAAGGTAATTCCATTGCATTTCCTTGAGTCAAGAAGTTTTTTACATCCAAATGAGCATTTCTAATTGCATAATTCGATATATCAATGCCCTTAATTCTCGAATCAGGCAGTAAATCTTTGAAATCTTTCAACATGAACCCTTTAGCGCAACCAATATCTAAAATACTCGAATTAGATTTAAGGTCATAATACTTAGTGAAATTTTTAACTGTCGCTGCCCAATACTTTTTATCATATGAATATCCACCGTAGCCATATTTCCTGTCCCCATCAAAATACTCTTTACCAAACTGACGAGAAATTTCTCGATCTTCTTCGGAAATCACTGGCCGACTCTTTAACCGATCATTAGGTTTTGGGTAGTCCCGCATCAAACTTAGCTCAAATCCCAACTTGGCCCCCACTTCGTCATAAGACACATCTGTTGATTTTTGCGATTACACAAACACTCTATTGCAGCGCAATTATCCTCTAAGCGTAAATTCATCGGAGTTCAAGGGAGCTAAATCTCGCGGACAAAACATCGATCTAGTAAATAGTGATCTAAATCACATCATGTGTAAGATTCAGTCCATAGCAACATCTGCCCTCTTTTGGTGTCTTACTAAGTAGAGGGGTCAAGACGTTGACTCAACTGAAAGCGGGAAATCAAAGTGTCACTTCGTAAGAAGGCTCAGGCCCCAGCGACTGTTGCTGCGTGGTCTGTTTCTGATTTATCCGCTCTTTATACCCAAAA